>Ga0182018_10001765_pt1 | contig 23587 bp, 21 predicted proteins | sample 812P2MmetaG_FD_120490 | JGI IMG/M metagenome (GOLD analysis project Ga0182018, IMG submission 120490) | Permafrost microbial communities from Stordalen Mire, Sweden - 812P2M metaG | ecosystem: Environmental > Terrestrial > Soil > Wetlands > Permafrost | place: Sweden: Stordalen | collected...
ACCGCCGGCACGGAGATCGATCCGTCATCCACGCCTTCCACCGGGAACCCGATGGCGTCCCGTTGCTCCCTTTTCGCCGTTCGGGCCGGGTTGGTAGACCAGCCCCGTATCGGGACCGATACCCAGGCCGGTGAGGCTGACGAGATCACCCGGCGATCCCGCCTGGAGAGACAAAGGCCGCTCGATTCACCACTTCGGGCGAAAGACGCGGCGCGGCGATCCAGCCGCTGGAACCGAAACGAATTTGCGAAGTCAGGGATGTAGCTATGCTAGCGACTGAGATGCCGTTTGACGAGGTGGTGGCGTTGGCAACAAGCTGCACGGAACCATCGGCCGCGGGTCGCATGGCAAATACCGTAAACGACTGCGCGGGGCAGTATGTGGCGTCGAGCAGGGCCCCGTTGGCGCCCGGGTGCAAAACGTAGTCGGTCGGGAGTCCACTGAAACAGGCTTGCGGTGTGGAATCGGTGACCGCGGTCCGCTGAGCCCCCGCGCCTCCCAACCCTTGCGCTATAGTAACCAGATACGGCGCGCAGGCGCGCCAGAGAGGCTCAAGTGATACCGTCACGGATGCGCCCCATTCTCTCGATTCTCTTACTGCTTGGCTGCGGACTTACGAGAGCACAAAGCCCGCATTGGACCAAAGTCAACGACGAGTTACTGCGTCACTATCAGACGCTGCTTCGCATCGACACAACAGACCCGCCCGGAAACGAAACCAAAGCCGTCGAATACATCAAGAAAGTGTTGGAAGCGGATGGGATTCCCGTCACGGTTGCGGCCAAGGATCCCGCGCGAGCCAACCTGATCGCGCGCCTGCGCGGCAACGGCTCCCGGCGGCCGATTCTGCTGATGGGCCATACCGATACGGTGCTGGTGGACCCCTCCAAGTGGATCTTCCCGCCCTTCAGCGCTACCCGCGACGGAGGCTACGTATATGGGCGCGGCTCCCTGGACAATAAGTGGCAGGTGGCCGCGAACATCATGACGATGTTGCTCTTGAAGCGCGGCGGCGTGGCGCTCGACCGCGACGTGATCTTCGTCGCCGAGGCTGGCGAAGAAGCGTCCACCGCGCCCGGGATCGAATATCTGGTTGCCGAACACTGGCAGGACATCGACGCGGAGGCTTGCCTGGCCGAAGGCGGTTCGGTGCGGCGCGAGAACGGACAGGTCCGCTTCGCCCTGACGCAGACCGCGGAGAAGATCCCGAGGGGCGCGCGCCTGGTGGCCACCGGCCCTTCCGGGCATGGTTCCAGGCCCATGCGCACCAACGCGATTTTGCACCTGTCGCAAGCCGTCGCGAAGGTGGCGCTTTGGGATCCGCCCATGCGGCTGAACGACACCACCCGCTCGTATTTCGAGAAGATGGCCACGCTCTCCCCTCCCGATCAAGCCGCGCGATTCAACGGGCTGTTCGACCCCGCCAAAGCTCCCGCGGCCCGCGAATACCTGGCGGAACACGACCCCGGCAACTATTCCATGCTGCACACATCCATTTCACCCAATATCCTCTCCGGGGGATATCAGGTCAACGTGATCCCGTCGCAGGCGGAAGCCACTCTCGATATCCGCGCTTTGCCCGACGAGGACATGCCGGCGTTCTACGACCTGATGCGCAAGGTCATCGACGATCCCAGTGTCGCGGTGGTTCCCAATACCAGGAACGGCCGCCCGGGATCCGCGCCCTCGCGCATCGATACGGATATCTATCGGGCCATTGAGGCGGCCAATCGCAAGGTATATCAGGTACCCACCATTCCGCAGATGAGCACCGGGGCGACCGATATGGCATTTCCGCGGGCCAAGGGAATGCAGTGTTATGGAGTGGGGCCGGCTTCCGATATGGAAGATTTAGCCAAAGGCTTCGGAGCGCACAGCGACCAGGAACGCCTGCTGGAAGACTCGCTCTATAAGTTCCTGCAGTTTCAGTGGGACTTTCTGGAGAGGGTAGCGATGACGAAGAAGTAAGGGATGGGGCGGAAACAGGCTAGTGCGTCATGGCATACACGATGTAGTTGATGCCAATCCGCATCCCCAGCCAGGAGAATTTCTCGGGGTACTTCGGGTCGTCGGCATTCTCCCAGGAATCGCCCAGATCGTTGTCGTGGGTCATCACCGCAATCAGACGGCCGTGGTCGTCGTAGATGCCTCGAAAATGCGGATCGTCGCCGCCGGTACCCCATCGCGGATTGGTGCGGCACTTTTCGCAAATGCTGTAGGGCGGGTCTTCGAACTGCGCGCCGGGAATCTGGTAGCGTTCGTTGATGTCGTAGACCGTGTGATTGATGGGATCGTCCAGCGGGATGTCCACAATCTGCCGGTCGGGTATGATCCGCTTCATGCAATGGATGAAAACTTCCCATTCCTTGGTGCCGTGGAAATCGTCGCACATGAAGAAACCGCCGCGGTCCAGAAACTCGCGGAACTTCACCACCATCTGCTCGGTCAGCTCCCAGTGGCCCACTTCCACGGCATACAGCCACGGGTAGTTAAACACGTCGTCGTCGGCCTCCAGGTTGATGGGTTGCTCGGCGGACTTGCCGTCGATGCGCGTGAGGCGGCGGACGGCTTGGGCCAGATGACGATCCGAGCGCGGGTAGTCGATGGTCCAGTTGGTATTGCCGTCGTGCCAGTCGTATTGCTGATTCGCGGTGGACTGCCAATCGACATAGACGGGGCTGGTGGGATACATCAGCCGCGCAAAGGTCCACTCGCCCGGCACCAGATAGTCGTGCGGCAAAGGGAAATTGTTATATTCCCAGGCGGGGTATTCGCGGAAGGGGTCCTGCGCCCACAGGGTGCATACCAACAGCCCCACGCCGATCCCTCCCGGCAGAATTTTGCCGCGATGCATTTGTATTTAGTATAGACGTGACGCTGCGTTCCCCGTTTCGGTCGGCCGTGCGCTCGCGGCGACCTCCGGCTGGAAAAGATCCCGGGGTCCAGGGCGCCGGCCGCGCTGGCGACCTCCGGCGCCCGGCAAGCAGCACAACCTTAGGTTCCAAGAAGCCCGTTTTCCAGCCTCAACCACGGAGATTCCTGCTTGCCTGCCGCCGTGACCGCGGTTCTCGGGATCTATCCGGCCGGCGGACGGAAGTGCGGTCGGCGGCAGGAACGGGTCAGCCTACTTGCTGGGCAGATGCGGGAGCCGGAAACGGTTTAGGCCGGCCGGTTTTTCTCGATCTCGCGCCGACTCTTGCGCAGGGTGCGTTGGCCGCTGCGGAGGGCTTACCTCAGCCGCAGAAGCGGCTATTCAGATTTGGGATCGTCCCGAGATCCAAACCAGCCAGGCCTGGATCTTCGGGGGTTGAGTGCGCCTGTCGCTCCGGAGCCCCAGTGTTGCTCCAATGGGGCGTGCTTGTCCACAATTCCGGGCTTCCCTCGGCGTGGAAATGGGGGTTCCTATTGCTTTGTGCCCACGGCGGTGATGTTGAACGCCGGAGTGCTTACGACGATGTCGATTTGCGTGAACTGCCAGGCGAACTGGGTGTAATTCGTCAAGACGAAAAAGTAGCTAAGCCCCGGTGACTGACCGTCGGGATAGGTGAATGCAGCCTGGCCGGTGCAATCCGGATTCACGGAGTAAGTACCCACCGCGGCCCTCCAGCCGACGGCTGGCAGTGCGCCGTTGAGGATGACGTGATCTACGGAAGTCAGGTTCCCGTTGCCGTCAAAGTGCGTGAGATTCACTCCGTTGACGGGGCCGGCTTGTGGCCCGGCGACGATCGCTCCTGTGATCTTGATCGAGAAGTTCCCGACGAGGCTGGAACTGGAGCAAGCCGTCTGCGCATGGGCCGGGAACGCCGAAATGGCTCCCAGAACCAATAGCACCGCTGCTAGATGTCTTACGGGTTTCATATTTGAGTTTCCTCTTTCCGGGCGGCCTATGTGGCTGCCCAGTTCGATCATCGTCCTTGCGAGTCCGACTCTCAATTCCTAGCGTGTGGAATCCGGCTTCCCTCTGCGGGGAATGCGGGTTCCCGTATAATAGGCTGAGAACGACGGACTTAGACGCCGGCATTCCCTGCGCGGCGACGGAAAGACTACGCGGACATGGCGGCAGATTCGCCGACGATTCGTTTCGGGGCCTTCGAACTCGACCTCCGTACCGGCGAGTTGCGGAGGGCCGGCCGCAAGGTCCGAATCCAGGAGCAGCCTCTGTGCGTGCTGGTTTCGCTCCTCGAACGGCCGGGCGAACTGGTGACGCGCGACGAATTGCGCCGGAAACTCTGGCAATCCGACACCTTCGTCGACTTCGACACGGGCCTGAACAAGGCGATCGCCAAGATTCGGGAAGCCCTCGCTGACTCCGCGGCATCGCCACGGTTCGTCGAAACCCTGCCGAAGCGCGGATACCGCTTCATTGCGCCGATTGAAAAGCCGGCTCCGGAGCAAGGGACGCCTCGAACCGCCGAGCGGATCGGGGCGAAGCGCGCGGAAAGGGCCCCGGCGATCGCCGTGCTTCCTTTCGCCAACATGAGCGCGGATAAAGAGGACGGGTACTTTAGCGACGGCCTGTCGGACGAAATCATCAACGCCCTCACCAAGGTGCCGGGCCTGCGTGTCATCGCCCGCACCTCTGCGTTCCGGTTTCGTGGCGAACAGGATCGGCACAAAATCGGCGAAGCATTACACGTTGGCACGGTGCTGGAAGGCAGCGTGCGCAAGGCCGGCAACCGGCTCCGCATCGCAGCTCAGCTCATCGATGTGGGCGATGATTCGTACATATGGTCGGAGCGCTACGACCGCGAGATGACGGACGTGTTCGCAATTCAGGACGAAATCTCCGCGGCCATCGTGGACCAGCTCAAAGTGAGTCTCGGTAGCCATCCATCCGCCAGGCACCCCGTTCCGAACCTCGCGGCCTACGAGGCGGTTCTGGAGGGCCGCCACTACTGGTACAGGTTCACGCCGGCGGACTTGGCCAAGGCGCTTGAATGCTTCGAGAGAGCTGTGGCCATAGATCCGGCGTATGCGGAGGCTTACGTCGGCATCGCGCACTACTACGTTCTACTGGCCGGTTTATCGCTGGCCGAACCAAGGAAGGTCCTCCCCAGGGCCAAAGCCGCGGCCGAGCGGGCCATCGAGGTGGACCCGACGCTTGCGCCGGCGCACTCGGCGCTGGCGCAGGCGGTCCTTTGGTCCGAGCATGCCTGGCTGGAAGCCGAGCGGCATTTCCGGCGCGCGCTGGCCCTGGCGCCGGCTAGGGCGTTGGTTCACATCGCTTACGGCGCCTTGTATTTACGCCCCTTGGGACGCCTGCAGGAGGCTTTGGCTCAAATAGGTCGCGCCCTCGAACAAGATCCACTTTCGCCGCTCTTCCGCACCGAACAAGCCGTAACGCTGCTCTACGGGAAAAGGTATGACGAGGCTGCGGAGTCCTTCCGTCGGGCGCTCGACATCGACGCCAACTTCCTCCTGGCACTGGAGGGCCTGGCCCTTGTGAGGGCTTACCAGCAGCGGCCCGAGGAAGCGCTCGCTCTGGCGGACCAGGGGGTTCAAATTCTCGGGCGACGGCCCCGTCCGCTGACCCTCCTCGGAATTGTGTACGCCCTGGCCGGCCTTACCGGCGAAGCCCACCGCGTATTGGACGAATTACTGGAACTCGCCAGTCGGGATTACGTGCCCGCAGCCAGGGTCGCGGGGATCTATGCCGCCCTGGGAGAGAAAGACGCTGCGTTTGAATGGGCAGGGAAGGCCGTGGAGCAACGCGATCCCACGATCTTATGGGTTCGGGCCAGCCCGGTTTTCGATCCGCTCCGCTCCGACCCGCGCTTTACGGCGCTGCTGCGCCAAGTGAATCTGGCATGAACACCCGGCGCTATTTACGAATTGCCATCGAAGAGACGTTTGCCACGCCCGAGCTGTTCGGTTCGCTAATGTGCGGCTGCCCCCGCCAGCGCGAAGCGGTTGAAGCATCAATTGTCTCGGCCATTCGCGCGGCCCAGACGGATACCATCCGTTATCCTAGAAACGGCGGTTGAGACGCCGCCGGAATAGTCCTTCTCCTTCAGCCGCAAGTGTTTGCAGCAAAGGCAGTTGTCACCCATTGGGTGAACTGCGCGGCAGTTGAAACTCCAGACAGGTCGCGGATTTGCCGACCGTGCTGAGGCTCAACTGCCGTTTTTCGGGTTATCCGGAGTTCGTGAAGCGCGCGACCGCGGCCGGAGTAATTGCTCACTGGGCGTTCTTGACCGGCAAGAAGGTGATCTACTTCGGCCGCAAAGGCGAGCTTCACGTGGAGGAGTCTCCGCATCGAAGTCCCAGTTCTTGGCGGGTTCGAGACCCGCATTGTAGCCCGCGGCCAGGCGCTTCTTCTGATCGGCGGAGAGGGTGATCGACGTGCTGGTCATGCCCAGCGGATCCAGGATGCGGCGGCGTACCAGTTCCTCGTAGCTCATGCCGGCTTTGCGGGCCAGGGCATATCCCAGCAGCCCGGCGCCAAGGTTGGAGTACTCGTACTTTTCGCCGATGTCGCGCGTCAGGGTATAATGCGAGAGGAACTCGGAGAGCTTCGCCGCGCCGTAGTCCGCGTACGGATTCATCGGGTCGGCCGGCGCCAGATTATCGGGCAGGCGCGGCAGCCCGGAGATCTGCATGGAAAGGTCGAGCAGGGTGATCTGACGTCCGTTCCGGCTGGGAACTTTGACGCCGGGAGGCAGGAACTTGCCCACCGGATCGTCGGGCTTCACTTCGCCGCGCTCGATCATGTCGGCCAGCGCCAGCGACGTGAACACTTTGGTGAGCGAGCCGATCTCGAATACCGTGTCGCCATCCGGTTCTTGATTGCGATCCAGGGCGACTTTGCCGCGGGCGACCACCTGGCGGCCGCCGGCATCGATCGCCCCGACCACGATGCCCACGGCTTTCCTGCCTTCGTCCACCCGGTTGGCCAGCGCCGCGCGAATCTGGTCGAGGTCCGCGGCCATCAGGCTGGATGCCGCCAGCATCATGCTCATGCATACGAATTTCATCGAACTCCTCCTTCGTGTCTAAAAAAATCGATCACCTGGCGCGTCGTTGGCCCACCGTGAGACGCCATTCATGATCGCAAGGCGACTGCCGGCAGCAGAACGCCGTTTGCCTCGTAGGAATGGACCAGGCGGCGTTTCGCCCGCCCTCGGACCAGCCATAGGATCGCCTTCAATCAGGTAGTCGGCGACGGCGGGAAATTCTTGCAGATTTTTTTGTGGCTAGTGCCGTGATTCAGGCGCGATATCGCATGTGATATCTTTTATTTTGGCTTCGATGCGTATAGTGCTGGACACGGACGTGGTCGTCGCCGGGATGAGGAGCGATCGAGGGGCTTCCCGCCAACTCTTGCTGGCGGCGCTCGATCGGCGGATCACTTTGTTGGCGTCTCTTCCCTTGGCGCTCGAGTACGAAGCCGTGTTGACACGGCCCGAGCATTTGAAAGAGATTGGTCTCAGCGCGGAAGAAGTCAATGAGGTGCTGGACGCGCTGGTTGCCGTGGTCGAGCCGGTGGCTCTACGGTTCCTTTGGAGACCTCGGCTAAGGGATCCCGCGGACGAGACGGTCCTGGAAACGGCGGGTGAACGGTGGCGCCGACCGCCTGGCTACATTCAACGTGCGGCATCTCGCCGAGGCCGCGATGGAATTTGGGATCCGCGCGAGTCCGCCAGGCACGGTATTGCGGGAGCAAGCCATGAGAAGAAGTAACGTAGCACTTCGCCTTCAGACATCGTTACTGGCAGAAGCCAAGCGTGTGGCGGAATCGGAAGGCGTCGCGCTAAACCAGTTGATCAACGGGGCGGTGGCAGAGAAGGTCTCGGCGTTACGCACGGAAGACTACTTCCGCGAGCGATCCGGCCGCGCCGACATCGGCAAGGCGAAGCGGATCCTCGAGAAAGCCGGCCGAGGGAACCCGCCGGTGGCCGGAGACGGGATATGAACTTCTCGCCTGCGGATGTTGCGGGAAACTACAGTCGCCGATCACAGCCCGCCCTCCGGCCATGGACTTCCTCGAGGGGGACATCGTCGGCCGACTCCGTACGAGCCGTTCCAACTTGGTCGCGGTCTCGGCATCTACGATCTCCAGTTCGCCCAGTTCTGCAAGAAAATAAACAGCCACCTCACTTCAGTGTCCGCACGAGGATCGAAGGCGGTCGCCATGGGGAGACATGCTTCAACTGTAGTTCCACGAGCAGCCACTGCCGGCCCGAACATCCAGCGTTCCGTGGGGAGTCCGGAACCAAGCTGCCAAACCGTCCCGGGGCACGGCGCGCAATTAGGAGGGGACGTGAGCGTTTACCAGGAAGAATCCGCGTCCGCCCCAGCGATCCCGAGTCGAACGGGTTGCCGGACTTCGTTCCAGTCGTTGTCTGCCAACCTTCCGACAACCCGCACATCACGCTGTAGCAAGGTAACCAGGTACAGCCGAAAACAGGAAGGCGCGTGCAGCCCCGCTCCTTTCCAGTCCGAAATCTCATAATCGGTTGGGCACAGAGGGTCGACCGATCTTGTCGTAATCAAACCCAGGATGACGTCCGGGCGATAGCGCTGATAGACGGCAGTGGACAACACCACGGCAGGCCTTGTCTTCGTGATCCGGGCGCCTGGAAAGGCTGCGATTACTATTTCCCCGGCCGTCAAGCCTTTTTGCGCTCCCGCTCGTCAAAGCCGGACAAGGACGCACGCCTCGCGTCCGCGAGGTCCTCCTCAGTCCAGGTATCGGACCAATCCACGATCCTGCCGTTTGCGAGGTCGCTGAGCCGGGTTGCCCAAGTGATCACCTGATCGGCGGCATCGGGGGGCAAAGCGCGCAGTGCTTCCACCAAACGTTCCTCATTTTCACTGAGCGTAGTCACAGGGCCATTATACCGCCGCGTCGGTATCGCCCCGCCAAAGCGAGCGGCGCTGTCGGGAAAAATCGGTTTCAGGATGGGCGTCTGGCGGGAGTGACGCTTCCCAGGTGAGGGCTTCGAGATCGCCGAGGACGCTTATCGCAGCAGCAAACCGAACGGAATTGTCAATACGAAGTTTCGTCCTCCACAATCAGCCGTCCCCAATCTCCAAGTGCGGGCGGTTTATAATTGTCTGGGGCCCAATGTCTACAAAGACCGTGTTCATCTCGTCCACCTACAAGGATCTCAAGGACCACCGTCGAGAGGTCTGGGACACCCTCAAACGCTTCGACGTCATCGTTCGGGGTATGGAAGAGTTCGGCGCGCGCACGACCGGGCCTTTGGAGACCTGCCTTGCCGAGGTAGAGCAGAGCGATGTCTACGTGGGCATTATGGCCTACCGGCTTGGTTCAATCGACCCAAAGACTAAGAAGCCGTTCACCCTGCTGGAGTACGAGCAGGCGGTCGAACAGAAGAAAGAGATTCTCATTTATCTTGTTGATGACGACGCGGCGTCATTCCCGCCCACCGTCATGGACGAACTTGGGGGGGATCCCTGCGTCTCCAAATTGACAGGCCGGATTTCAGGGCTTGCTTTTTAAACACGATGAAATACATTCTCATGTCCAATGAGATCAGGATGTCAGAGCCTCGACCCTTGCGCCAGACTGATAGCCTTGCGGCGGAAGCGCGCCGTGCGCAAGAGCTGCTCGATCGCCGTCCCCCTAAAGCCTCTCACCGCTCCCCCGCCAATTCGTAAATCAGACTCAGCGGCGTGCGCGCCACCAGTCTATATTGCGCCAGCCACGCCTGCAATTCCGGGTACCCGTCCACTGCCAGCCGCGGGTTCGACAGGCTCAAGCTATCCACCACGAAGGTCGGTAAGGAAGCCGCGAACTCGCTCCGATTGTGCGCCGCCATCTCCGGGATCACGTTCCGCGCCTCGCGCAGATGCCGATCCGCCGGCACGCCCGTGAGCGGCTGCGAATCCCAAAAGCGCGAGGCCGCCGGCAATCGTGTGTATACGAATATTCCGGGCCGATAGCCCCACACGAAGAGCGTGTCGCCGGGACGTTCGCGCTGGTTCACCAAGGCGGCCGCCGCCTGGCTATCCTGGTCGAGCGTCACATCGGCCCAGCGATGTTCCCGTCCGGCGAGAAGGTCGCGGGCCAACGTAACGTACCGCGGCCCGAAGCGGACCAGCGGAATCAGCAGCGCCACCCCGATCGCCACGGCGGTGACGCGCCCCCGAAGCCCCGGAGTGAAAGAGGCTGCCGCACAGAACACCATCGGCGGCAGCAACTGCAAAAAGTACCGCGGGAAAAATCGCGCGCCCACCGCCGCGCCCGCGAACGACACCACCAGCCAGCCCGCCAGCCAGAGATTCTCGCGCTTCCGATCGGCCCACCAGAAAGCCGCCGCGCCCACCGCCAATGCCGCGTGAAATCCCAGCCAATCGGCGGTCCGCCGCAGCCCGTTTTCCACCGGATGGAGCTCCGGCGAGCTGCGCGCATAGGCCGCGCTCCATTCCCAGACCTGCCGGAAATACGGCGGCAGCGCACCCCCGGCGGCCAGTCCCGCCAGCACCGCGACATTGGGAATCGCGAAGCCGAGCAACAGCAGCGGAAGACTGCGCCACCCCAGCAGCGCGCACGCCGCCAGTACGAAGACTCCCTTGGTGTGGAACAGAAACGCCACGCCGCACCACAAACCGGCCGCCAGCGGTTTCCCCTTCCATGCGCAATGTACCGCAACGATGTGCGGCAACAGCATAAACAAATCGGACGCGATGGGAATCACCGCCGAAGCCAGATCGAAGTTCAGGAAGAACGCCATCAGCCCGGCGGCCAGCATCGCCGCGCGCCGGCCCCACAGATCGCGGGCAAATCGCCCTGTGGCAACGCAGACCGCCAGCACATAGACGGCGTCGAAGAGGCGCAGCGGCCACCCCGCCAATCCGCCCATCGCGGCATACACCCACGCCGCGAGCGGCGGCTTGTCGTACCACAAGTCGCGATAGAGCAGTTTCCCGTGGAGCGTCTGAATGGCCGCGGCCAGGTGATAATCTTCGTCCGCCCACAGCAGGTGCGCGTGGCACAGCCGCAGCGCCAGCGTGACGGCGAAGATCGCCGCGAAGAACCACGCGCAGTTGCGGCGTTCGGCCGTCATGGTTACGCCGGTTTCCGCGCCCGCAGGTGGCACCGGATGTCGAGCGCCGGGAAGATCCACGCGGCGTGCCGCTCATACCATTTCATGGAACGGCCGGCGAGGAAGCGGCCCATGTTATCCAGCACGAAATTGCCGCCGAAGGTGAGCCGGCACTCCACAATCTCGAAGCGGTAGGGCGACCCGGCGAAGGTGGGAAAGTCGTGGCCCGTGAAGTACTCGAAGCTGGCCGCCGCCAGATGCCGCCGGTGGGTGGGGTCGACATACGAATTGTGCGAGCTGAAATGCGGCGTGGCGATAAAGACGTCGGCGCCGTCCTGCGCCACGCGATACACCTCCGCCATGGCGCGCATGGGGTCTTCCAGGTGCTCGATGACGTGCGACATGTGGATGCGCGAAAACTGGCGGTCTTCGAGCGGCCACGGGTACCGGTCGAGATTCCATACGTGGTCGGCGGCGGAGTCCGCCGACATGTCGATCCCGACGGCGTCCGCCTCGATCTTGCGCTTCCCGCACCCGATATCCAAAGTCATCGCTATTAACGATAGCGCAGGATGACGGGTGATCGGCAACGCTTCGCACCGTGTGCTACCCTATCCGCCACTATGAACACCAAAATCGTTGTCCGGCGGATCGGTGTGATTTCGTTGGCCAAGATTCAGGGCGTGCTATACGCCCTTCTCGGCTTGATTATCGGAGCGTTTGTCTCCCTTTTTGCGGTGTTGGGCGCGGCCCTCATGAATTCGGCCGGGAGATCCTCCGGCAGCCAGTATGGAATGCTGTTCGGGGTGGGCGCCATAATCCTGTTTCCGATCCTATATGGAATAATCGGATTCATCGCGGGATTGATCGTCGGCGGATTGTACAACCTGGTGGCAGGCATGGTCGGAGGCGTTGAGATCGAGGGTCTGCAGACACAGTCCCAATAATTCGTCTCGACGGCCTCAAGACCGCTATCCCGGAGGGCGGAAACCGGCGTCCGCGGCCTGCGAACCCGCCGGTCGCCGCCCCCATCTTGCCGCGACGGAACCATTCCATTCCGCGCTCTTCGCGCCCCCGCTACCTGCTATAATCGGGTCCCAAAGGCTGTATATTTTATGAACCGAAGATTTGTCTGCACTGCCGCCGCCCTTCTGCTGGCGCTGGCAGCCCTCGCGTCCGCCCAGACGCTGCCGCCGGGCGTTCAGAAAATGACCTCCATGGGAGGCATCACCGAATACGATTACCCCAACGGCTTGAAGGTGTTGCTCTATCCCGATCCGGCCGAACCTAAAATCACCGTCAACGTGACCTACCTGGTTGGCTCCCGCCACGAAGGCTACGGCGAGACCGGCATGGCGCACCTGCTGGAACACCTGGATTTTATCGATACCACTAACGGGCGCCATATCAAGGAAGAGCTGGTGGCCCATGGCGCGCAATGGAACGGCACCACCAATGATGACCGGACTAACTATTACGAGACGTTCAACGCCACCGACGACAATCTGAAGTGGGCCCTCGGTCTCGAAACCGACCGCATGGTCAACGTCAAGTTCAACAAGCAGATCCTCGACACGGAAATGACCGTGGTCCGCAATGAGTTGGAACGCGGCGAGAACCAGCCGGCCTCAATCCTCGGCGAGCGTGTGGCTTCCGCCGCCTATCTCTGGCACAACTACGGCAAGTCCACCATCGGTTCCAAGGAGGACCTGGAGGGCGTTCCATACACCCGCCCCGAGGCCTTCTATCACAAGTATTACCAGCCCGATAACGCGGTACTGGTGATTACCGGACGCATCGACGAAACCAAGACCCTGCAGTTGGTGGCCGCCTCCATGGGTGCCCTTCCCCGGCCTACCCGCAAGCTGGAAGCGCCTTACACCATCGAGCCGCCTCAGGATGGCGAACGCTTCGTCACCCTGCGCCGCGTCGGCACCGGACAGAACGTCATCGTCGCCTACCACGCGGTGTCGGCCGGCCATCCGGATTCCGCCGCCCTGCAAGTGCTCTCCGGCATTATGAACGGCAGCGGCGGACGCGGTGGACGCGGTGGACGCGGCGGCGGTGGACGCGGCGGCTCCAGCGCCGGCGACCCCAATGAAGGCCGCCTCGGCAAATTCGTGGTCGATCCCGAGCTGGCGCAATCTGCCAATATGGGCTTCCAGGGACGGCACGATCCCGGCCTGGTCGAAATCTCCGCCACCCTCACCAAAGATCAATCCCCCGACGCCGCCCGCGACGCCATCTATAAGGCCCTCGAAGACGTGATTGCCAATCCGCCGACTGCGGCCGATGTCGAGCGCGTGCGCACGCAGCTTCTGCGCAACCTGGAAAACAGCCTGTCGAACCCGCAATCCATCGCCACCGGCGCGTTGAACCAAGCCATCTCGCAGGGCGACTGGCGGCTGATGTTTCTGCAACACGACCGCTTGAAAGACGTTCAGCCGTCGGACGTGGAACGCGTCGCCAAGGCCTATTTCAAGGCCTCCAACCGCACCGTGGGCTACTACATTCCGGACATGAACCCCGACCGCACCGTGGTTCCGGCAACCCCCGACCTGGACGCCACGCTGAAGAATTACAAGAGCACCGTCACCATCGTACACGCCGAAACCTTCGACCCCACCATCGCCAACATCGAAAGCCGCGTGGTGCGCTCCAAACTGGCCAACGGCATGAAAGTCGACGTGCTGCCGAAGAAGACGGCCAACAACATTGTGACCGGCACCATCGAGCTGCGCTTCGGCGACGCCACAACTCTTGCCGGCCAGCGCGAGGCCGCCGCATTCGCCGGCAGCCTCTTGATGGATGGCACCAAGAGCCACACCCGTTCGCAGCTTCAGGATGAGTTCCGCAAGTTGAATGCCCAGGTGAACGTCAGCGGCGGCGGCGGCGGTGGCGGCGGCGGACGCGGAGGCCGTGGCGGACGCGGCGGTGGTGGTGGCGGGGGCGGCATGTCCAGCGCCACTGCCGGCATTACGGCGCCAGCGGAGAATTTCCTGGCGGCGATGAAATTGGCGGTCGAGATTTTGAAAGAGCCGCTCTATCCGCAGGAGGAGTTCGACCGCTCCAAGGCTCAAAGGCTGGAAGCGCTCGGTAACCCGCAGACCGAGCCTACCCAACTGGCGACCGAACTCCTGAGTCGGCACCTCTCGCCCTTCGCCAAGGGCGATTTGCAATACTCGCCCACGCGCGAAGAGCAGAAGCCGGAGCTTCAGAAAGTCACGCTCGCCGAGGCCAAGAAGTTCCACGACGATTTCTACGGCGCCAACTACGGCGTCTTCGCGGTGGTGGGTCCGGTCACCCCGGCCGACATTCAGAAGGCCGCGGCCGACCTGCTCGGCGCCTGGAACACGTCGAAAGCCTACAAGCAGATGGTTACTCCTTATAAGAAGGTGGCGGCCGTCAACCAGAAGATCGAAACGCCCGACAAAGCCAACGCCGAATTCCTGGCCGGCGAGCGCTTCCAAATGTCGCAAACGGATCCCGACTATCCGGCCATGGTCGTGGCCAGCTATATGTTCGGCGAGCCCATCACTTCGCGCGTCTCTAACCGCATCCGCAACCAGGAGGGACTCAGCTACGGCGCCAACGCGCGCATCACCATCCCCACCGAGGGCGATTCCGCCCAACTGTCGGCCACCGTCAGCCTCAACCCCGCCGTCGGCCCCAAGGTGGAGTCCTGCTTTATGGAGGAATTGCAGAAGGCCTATAAGGGCGGCTTCACCGCCGAAGAAGTGGCCGAGGCTAAGAAGGCCATTCTCGACGCGCGCCTGATCGGCCGTTCCACCGACGCCGCGCTGCTCTCGCTGATCGCCTCGCACGAGCAGTTGGATCGTCCGCTCCAGTGGGATGCCGATGTGGAAGCCAAGATCGCGGCGCTCACCCCCGCGCAAATCAACGCCGCGTTCCGCAAACACATCGATCCGGCCGGGGTATCGATCGTCAAAGCCGGCGACTTCGCAGCCGCCAAGGTCTTCCAGTAGGAATTGCGACGTCCGGGCGTCATCGCCGGAATTGCAGTTGCCATTCCGGCGTTGGCGCTCTGGCGTCTCGCGCCCTCCCACGATCTTCGCCTCAAGCAGCTCACCTTCGATCTCGGCTTCGCCGGTTGGCCCGCCCTCTCCTCCGATGGAAAAATGGTGGCCGAAGCTTCCGGCCGCGATGGCGGCGGCAATCCCGGCAGTAGCCCCGTCCGCCTTCACATCTCCGATCCGAGCCGGCCTTTCACCCGACGGCGCGACTCTCGCGTACCACTCCACGCATGCCCCCGGCGGCATTGATACGGTGCCGGCCGCAAGCACCGTGCGCCTCACATCCACCGGCGACTACGAATCCGCCCCAGGCCTTTTCGCCCGGCGGCGCGACCCTCGCGTACCACTCCAGCTAGAACGAATCGGCACTAATGCGGTGCCAGTCGCGGGCCCCCGCTGGGCCGATCATCCTCCGCGTGCGAGTGCCGCTCCCCAGGCTCTCCCTCTTCGCCGTGAGTCCGCAGGCTCCCGGAGTCGCTGTGGCGCGCGACAAGCTGGTGACGATCCTCCGCGAATCGACATTCACTAATTGGATGGGAGATATGGTACCAAGTTAACTACGATTTGTGAACCAGCGAACAGGACTATTGCAAATTCTTGTGTGAACGGATAACTTTGCGGTATTCGACGACGCCATACCCCTGTACACTGAAGTTCGAGACCATGCCTGCAAAGCGTCTCCTAAAAAGCCGGGACAAGAAGTTTCGCATCCTGTTCCAGGAACATCCACAGCCCATGTGGATCCTCGACACCACTGGCCAGCAGTTTCTGGAGGTGAATGCCGCCGCATCGAACCTCTATGGCTACTCGCCCGCCGAGTTTGCGAATATGACGCCGGGCGGCCTGCAAAGCGCGGAAGATTCCCGGCGCTTCCTGGGCGAACTGCACAGCCCGGCACACCCCGCGGCCAGCGAGTGGCGTCACCATACTAAAGACGGCCGCTGGATCGAGGTGGAAATTGCGTTGCACCCGATTCAATACGGCGGCGAGACCGCCGCGCTGGCGGTCCTCATGGACATCACCGGCCGCCGGCAGCTCGAAGACCAGCTCCGTCAGGCGCAGAAAATGGAAGCGTTGGGGCTGCTCACCGGCGGTGTGGCGCACGACTTCAACAATCTGCTCACCATTATCGCCGGCTACAGCCAACTGATCCTCGGCAAACTGCGCGACACCGACCCCAACCGGCATTCCGCGGAACAGATTGTGAAAGCCGCCGAACGTGCCGGTGAACTCACCGGCCGGCTGTTGCTGTTCAGCCGCCGGCGTGTGCCGCAGGCCAAGGTGCTGGACCTCAACCAGGTGGTGGCCAGCCTCGGTATCATGGTGCGGCGGCTGCTGGGGGAAGAGATCGAACTGCAACTGAATCTGGCCGCCGGCCTGGGCAGCGTGCACGCCGATCCCAGCCGCATCGAACAGGTCTTGCTGAATCTGGCGGCCAACAGTCGCGATGCCATGCCGCACGGTGGAACCTTGACGATCGAGACCGCCAACGTGACGGTGGAAGAGGCGGGCGCGCCGGTCAAGCCCGGCGCCTACATCGTGCTGACCGTGAAGGACACCGGCGACGGCATGGATGCGGCCACGCAGGCGCAGGCATTCGAGCCATTTTTCACCACCAAGGGCGCGGGTTCGGGAACCGGCCTGGGACTCTACACCGTTGCCGGCATCGTCAAGCAGAGTGGGGGCGCTGTGCAGCTTTCGAGCCAGCCCGGCCACGGCACGTCGCTCCGGGTGTACCTGCCGCGTGTCGATCGCGCGCCGGTCAGTGTGGAGGCGGAAGCTCCCAGGAGCGCGGCGGCCGGTGGCGCGGAAACCATACTGCTGGTGGAAGACGACGACATGGTTCGCACCCTGGTGCGCGAAACCATGGAAAGCAGCGGCTATCGCGTGCTGGAAGCGTCGGACCCGCTGGAAGCCCGCACGATCGCCGGCAATTGTCAGGGAGCCATCCAGCTTCTGATTACCGACGTGATTATGCCGAAGGCCAGCGGTCCGGAACTCGCCAAGGAACTGCTGAGCGTCTGTCCCGGCCTGAAGGTGCTGTATATGTCGGGCCATACCGAGCGCGCCATTTCAAAGCGCGGCGTCCGGCGCAAGAAAGTGGCATTCCTGCCGAAGCCGTTCACCCCCGCCGACCTCGTTGCCAAAGTGCGGGAAGTGCTGGAGGGCGGCGGCAAGGCGACTCACGCAAGTAAGTGATGCTCGCTAAAAGAATGCCCGGAGTTCGCTCAGTAACTCGTCTTTCTTGGCGGATGTCAATCGGCAAATCCGCTTGACTACCAGACTCGAATGCAGGGTGAACAGCTTCGCCACTCGCGCGATTGAATCCTTGGGTAATATGCCGGCTTCAACGTCGCCCCGTCCAACCAACACCGCCGGGCCCGCTTGAGTAACTTGCGAAGTCACCGCTACCAGTACCAGATCCTCGTTGTTGGAGTTGAATGTGTCCGGCGACGCCACGATAGCCGGACGCCGTTTGGCCGAGGTCAGATCGGTAAAAGGAAACACTACGAGGACGATATCGCCCTGCCTATACCTGGTCGTAAACGCCGTCCTCTTGGTTGTCCCAGAAATCGAAGCTGCGCTCCGCTGCTTTCAACCACGCTAACTGGTCGTTCATCCCGCGCAGTTCGTCCTCCGAAAACACGCGGTATACCTTCCCGGCGGCCGCCCCTTTGACTTCTTCCAGCGGCTGGAAGACACCGTTCTCGTAACGTGCAGCAATGCTCATAACCTTAATCATAGTACCGCGCCGCGGGCCGCTTCTTCCACCGGCTCCAGCGCGCCCGCGAAGAAGTGGTCCGCGGCCTCGATCCACACCACCCGCTTGGGCTCCGCGAATGTCGCGTAGACCCGCTCGAATTCGTCACGAGGGGCGAATTGATCGTGCGTGCTCTGCACGAAAAACTTGGGAACCGTGCACGTCTCCAAATATGCCGTGCTGCCGAGGCGCGTGGAAAAGCCGGCAGCCAGGACGAATCGCGTGCCTTCCGTCGCGCAGCCCAGCTCCGTGATCACCCGCGCGCCGAAGGAGAAGCCGGCCAGCGCGAAAGGCAGCTCGGGATACCGTTCCCGCAGCCAACCCAGCGCCGTCCGGGCGTCTTCGACTTCGCCGGCCATTTCGCCGTACTCGCCGCCACTCGCGCCCACTCCGCGAAAGTTGAAGCGCAGCACCGCCGCGCCCGCCGCGCGCAACCCGCGCGCCAGGCGGTAGACCACCTTATTGTGCATCGTCCCGCCGAATTGCGGGTGCGGGTGGCATAACAACACGGCCAGTCGCGGAGACTGCTCCTCGGGCTCCTCCAGGAGCGCTTCCAGACGGCCCGCCGGACCCGAAAGCCAGTGCGATTCGATGCGGCGCGCCACGGCGGGAATCAGTTGGTGCGGTAATTGATGAACTGCATGTCGATCCCGAAATCGCTGCCGCGCAGCAGTTGGATGGCCTGTTGCAAGGTGTCGCGGTCCTTGCCGGCCACGCGCACGAAATCGCCCTGGATGGAAGCCTGCACCTTCAGCTTGCTGTCCTTGATCTTCTTCACGATCTCGCGGGCTTTTTCAATGGCGATCCCTTGCTGCAGGGTGATCTCCTGCTTCACGGTGGACCCCGCGGAGGGGATGATCTCGCCGAACTGGAGGCCCTTCAGCGGAACCTTGCGCTTGACCAGTTTGGATTCCAGAATGTCGATCACCGCCTTCAATTTGAACTCGTCCTTGCTGGCCAGCAGGATCTTGCTGTCCTTTTCGTTGAGTTCGATGTTGGAGTGGGAATCTTTCAGGTCGTAGCGCTGCAGAACTTCCTTGAGCGCCTGTTGCACGGCGTTGAGCACTTCCGGCAATTCGATTTTGGAAACTACATCAAAGCTGTTATCGGGCATAGTCTATTCGGAATCGGGCGTCGGCTGCTCCGGGCTGCCGATGTCCAATCCCAGTATAGAGCCTGAACGGATGCGCAGCGGCGTCACGCGGCGAATCGGTTCGACATGGTTCGCCGGCGGCGGTGGCACGGCCGGTGCCGCCGCCTCCGCCTGCAAGGGCGCCAACGCCGGCTCCGGCTCGGGAACGCGCGATTCGGCCAACCGCGATTCAGCCACTTTCGATTCGGCATTCCCCGCACGTAGCGCCGCGAGGACGCGCCGCGCGATCTCATCCACGATCTTGTCCAACGACGCATCGAGCGCCACCGTCACGGCGGCGCGGACGTGTTCGGAATCCACGACAGCCACAAACGGAACCTCGGCCTTGCCTTCGGGCGCCGCGGCACCAACCGTGGCGCCGGGCGCAGCCGCCCCGCGATCCTTGGCGGCGGCCGCGGCGAGTGGCTTCACCGCGGAGAGCAGCGCGCTGGCTTCAAATGGCTTCTTCAGCGTGCCATCGGCCTCTACCAGGCGAGCGCGCTCCTCGTCGAAAGCCTCCAGCACACCCACGGTCAGAATCACCCGCACATAGCGGTGGCGCGGACTCATTTTGAGATATTGGCAGATTTCGTAGCCGCTGCGGCCCGGCATCACCGCATCGGCCAGCACCACATCCGGGTCCACATCGTCCAGGCGAATCAATGCCGAATCGGCATTGCTGACGGTGACTACTTCATACCCCTCGTCGGTGAGGATGCGCTCGCCCATACGCTGGGCATGTGGACTGTCGTCCACCAGTAGAATCCGGCTCATTGTTTCGGAGCGTCCGGCGCGCCGCCGCCGCCGGACTTGGCGGGCGGTGGCGCGGGTACCGTGGCCGGAACGGGAGTCTGCGCAGGCGGCGCCGCCGTGCTCTTCATCTCGGAGGGTTTGGCCCGCTTCTTCGGCGTAATTGGCTTGGGCGGCTTGGGCGGCTTGACCTTCTTGGCCTTGGCCGCAGCCGCAGCGGGGGCGGCCGCGGGAGGAGTAGCGGCACTCGCGTTGGGGTTCGACGTAGCCGATTTATCGGCACTGGCATCGCCCGAAGCCGGCGTGGCTGGCGTAGCCGGTGTAGGCGGAGTCCCAGCCGCTGTGGTCCGCGCGTCCGGGGCCTTGCCCAGGATGTCCTGATTGTTCACCGGGCCGATGGTCACTTCGTTGGTGGTCTGTACGCCCTGCGCGGTAGCCGGCACATCCAGCGGCATGGTGGGCTTAAAGGTTTCCATCGCAGGGGTGCCCGATTTCGCCGCGGTGAGAGTACTGGGTCGCTCGTTGAACGGGCCGAACACCTTGGTCATCAGGCCAGGCTTGGTGCGGTTCTCCAATTCGAACTTCTGGCGGGCCTCGGCCACCGGGTCGGAATCCGGCACTGGCCGGTTCATAGCCTTCAGTTGGGCTTTGGCATCCTCCGCGTGGATGCTCAGCGGATAGTCCTTCACAATCCGCGTGTACATCTCGGCCTGCTTGTTCTCGTAGCGGTTGCCCATCTGGTTGTAGTCGTCGGCGGCAACCCAAAGGGCCTCATCGGCCGCGCTGTAGAGCGGAAATTGATCCACCAAAGTGTTCAGCCGGTTCGCGGAAGCCACGTATCCGTTACCGCCCTTCTTGGCGTAGAATACGCCTACCTTCATCTCTCCATCCGCCAGCACCTCCTGAACTTCCAGCAGCATCCTGGTAGCTTCGGGAGCGAACTTGCTGTTGGGCCACTTCTCCAGCACATCCTTGCACTCGGCTTCCGCCAAGCGCGCATGCACCGGATCGCGATCGGCCTTGTCCATCTGCTGGTACTGCATGGTGCAAATCTTGGATTGCGCTTCCGCGGACTCTTCCATGTTGGGATAAAACAGAATGAAGTCCTTGTACTCGGCTTCCGCCTGCGCCATGCCGTGCGCGCCACCTTCGCGCTTCCAGCTATCCGCCATGGCCAGCTTCGCCTTGGCCAGAAACTCGCTGGTGTCGTAGGTGTTCATCATGGTCTGCAGGGTGAGCCGCGCCCGTTCAAAGCGTCCATGCTCGATGTCGTCGATGGAGGTGTCGAAGAGAACCTTGTCGGGCTGTTGGGTGTCCTTGGTGATGGGGTTCTCGTACTTGTGCCGGCAACCCGGCGCGAGCATCAGAAATGGAACCACGCCGAACATCACCGCATGACGAATCCGATTGCGAACCATAGTCGATTTCCTCCCCGTAACATCTCAGGTGGGACGCGTTCCAGCTTGCCCCGCTCAGCAGCGAACCGCGGTTGCCTGCGCCGCGATTTCCCGCATTTCCCGCACGGCCGCTTCGGGATCGGGACTGTGAAAGACAGCCGACCCTGTGACGATCCAATCACACCCCGCGCGCACCACTTCGGCCAGATTCTCCCGGTGCACCCCGCCATCGATTTCGATAGGCAGAGCTAACTGCTTTGCGCGCCGCATGGCATTCAGCTTGCGCACTTTCTCCAGCACGTACGGGATCAGCTTCTGTCCCCCAAACCCGGGATTGACGCTCATCAGAAGCACGTAGTCCGCCACTTCCAGCACATCTTCCAGCACGGCCACCGGGGTGGCGGGATTCAGCACCGCGCCCGCCATCGCTCCCGCCGCGCGGATCATCCCCAACGTGCCATCCAAGTGACGGCAGGCCTCATAATGCACCGAGACCGAATTGGCCCCGGCCTCGACGAAGGAGGTGACGTAGCGTTCCGGATTCTCGATCATCAGGTGCACATCGATGTGCAGCCGCGTGCTCTTACGGATCGACTCCACCACCGGCGGCCCGATGGTGAGGTTGGGAACGAAATGGCCGTCCATCACATCCAGATGGAGGATGGTGGCGCCACCGCGCTCGACGCGAGCAATCTCCTCCGCCAGACGGGCAAAGTCCGCCGAGAGGATCGAGGGAACAATTTCAACCATTTACGGGTGATCCGATTTTATCACAGCGGCGTAGAATCCGTCCCCCGCATCGCGCCCCGGAAGCCTCCGCATGGTATCGGCCACCACGCCCGCGGGCACCGCCGCCGTCAGCACGGCTTCGTTCTCCTCCGCTTCGAGCGAGCACGTCGAATACACCAGCAGTCCCCCGGGAGCCAGCGCCTGACGCGCATTTCTTAGCAGCGCGATCTGACGCCCTTGCAGGTCGACCAGTTCGGCCGGCGTCAACCGCCATTTCGCCTCCGGATTACGCCCCAGCGTCCCCGTACCCGAACAGGGAGCGTCCACCAGAATGCGATCGAAGCGCCCCGCGAATGGCAGCGGCTTGGTGGCGTCGAGCACCACCAGGCCGGCGCCCAAGCCCTTCATTTGGACCAACCGGTGATAGTGCAGGTCGCAGGCTGTCGCGTGGACGCCGGATTCGAGCGCCTGCGCGGTCTTGTTTCCGGGGGCCGCGCACAGATCGAGGAAACTCTGCCCGGCCTCCAGCGCCAACAGCGGCACGACGGTCTGCGCGCCGATATCTTGTACGCGTCCCCCGCGAGTATACTTCTCCGGTTCCACCAGCGCCGCGAGCGCGATACCGGCAGCCGCTTCCGCGCCGTACTGCCCTTCCCAGCGGGCCAGCAGCCACTCGGGACACGACAACTCCACCTCGCGATCCGGCCACGCCACCGGGTCGCGATCCACCTGGCGCAGGATGGCGTTCACGAAGCCCGCGGCCGACCGTTTGCGCGCGCGTTTCACCAGGTCGACCGCATCCGTGACCGCGGCATGCGGCGGGATGCGCTCCAGATAGCGGAGCTGGTAAATCCCCATGCGCAGCGCGAGGCGCACTTCGAGATCGAGTTTCGGCCGGCGCCCGGCGTAGTGCCCGATCAGAAAATCGAGCTGGGCGCGGTAGCGAAGAACGCCGAAGACGATTTCCGCCGCCAGCGAGGCATCGCGCGAATCGAGGGAGGCCGAGTGCGCAAGGAGCAGGTCGGATGCCCAGGCGCCGGATTCCACGCGGCGCAGGATGTCGAAGGCGAGAGTACGAGCGGGAGCGGGCATGGGGGTTTGAGCTTACAGCTTGCAGCTTACAGCTTGCAGCTTTCAGCTTACAGCTTGCAGCGTTCAGCTTTTGGCTCGGCGCGGTGAGAGTGCGTTTGGGTTCCTTGGCTCCGTCGGCGATATCGTGGCCGGCGGGCTGGGTGATTGGGCTTTTGGTTTGGGCGGGATGGAGGATGGACGCCGGGGGTCGGGGCTAGCGTGGCGGCGGGGGCGATGGGGGGCTTGCGGCTGGGGTCAACGGGCGCAGATGGGGGTTGGGGGATACTCGGAAGCGCAGCGGCGGGGGGATCGGGTGGGTTCGTTTTCGGCGGTTCAACTGGTTTGGTTTCTTCGGGTTCGGGCCGAAAATCGGGTTGGTTCGGTAATTCTTTGCGGAGCTTGCGGATGCGCTCGAAATCCTCGGCGGCGCGGCGGTAGAGACGCTCGGTTTGGGCCTGGATGCGGAGGAAGACGAGGACATCCTGGGACTGGCGCAGGAGACGGCTGAGGCCTTCCCACAGAATGAAGTTGCGGTTCTGTTCGCGGAGGACGTCGATGTCCTCGACCATTTCGAGATTCATCAAGCGGAGCGGGCGGCCGTCGGGATCGAGAGACTCGTTCAGGCACGCGGTGTACATGCCGACTTCCGCGCGGGAACAGCGGTCGAGGGCTTGCTGGGCGAGGGCGAGACGCTCGATGGC
>Ga0182018_10001766_pt1 | contig 23586 bp, 20 predicted proteins | sample 812P2MmetaG_FD_120490 | JGI IMG/M metagenome (GOLD analysis project Ga0182018, IMG submission 120490) | Permafrost microbial communities from Stordalen Mire, Sweden - 812P2M metaG | ecosystem: Environmental > Terrestrial > Soil > Wetlands > Permafrost | place: Sweden: Stordalen | collected...
GCGAAGAGCATGGCGTCGATGCGGTCGAGCATGCCTCCGTGGCCGGGGAGGATGGTGCCGGAATCTTTGACTCCGGCGCCGCGCTTGATCAGGGACTCGACCAGGTCGCCCAACTGCGCGGCGATGTTGACCACCGCCGACAGAAGAACGATCGGCCAGAGCTGTGGCTGCTCCTGTCCCCACATTCCTCCAGCGCGGTTGATCAATCCAACCCGGAGAAGCGCGGCACTTATACCGGGGGCGTGCTGCATCCACAGGGTTCCGATGATGATACTGGCCAGAATCGAGGCCACAGCGCCCTCCCATGTTTTCTTGGGACTGATCTCTGGCGACATACGATGACGGCCGATCGCTTTGCCGACGAAGTACGCGAAGATGTCCCCAGCCCACACGGCGAGCAGAGTGTAGATGGTCCAAATGGCTCCGGCTGGCAGTTGACGGATCCCGACCAGGAGCGCCATGGGGATCGCGATGTAGGCGAAAGCAAAGCTGGATGCGGCTGCCGCCGGATATCCCATTCTTAAATCGGAGCGCCGCATGGCGACGGTTAGAAATATGAATGGAGAGAGCGCCGCGGCAACCGCCATCCCGAAGAGCAGCGACGTAGTTTCGATTTCAGGGGTGGCGTTCGCGCAGGCGAAAGTAACGAAGGCAAAGAAGAGCACGACAAAGACGTAGGTAGCCGTAGCGAGCGGTTGCACGGCGTAGGGAGTGGTGAGGTGCAGAAATTCGGCGATGGCGAGCAAGGCCACGGTCCCCGCAAATATCGCTAGAACGTAGAGCGGCGCCTTCAGCACCAACAGCAGAACCAGAGGGATCAGGACCACGGCAGTGGCGATGCGCTTGATCATGGGAACCGGTGGTTGCGTCAGCCGCAGCGAATCCCCTTACAACCTGTGCGATCAAACTGTCCGGTCAACGCTTGGCCTCAGCTCGGGAACGGTGGGATTTGTACCCGGACGCGTGGCCGTTATCGTGTCCTAATCCGCCGTAGCGGCGATCGCGCTTTTGATATTCCTCGATGCTTTCGAGCAGTTGCACGCCGCGAAAATCGGGCCACAGGGTTTGGGTTACATAGATCTCGGCATAGGCAAGCTGCCAGAGCAGGAAATTACTCAGGCGCATTTCTCCGCTGGTGCGGATGACCAGATCGGGATCGGGCAGTTCGCGAGTGTAGAGGTGATCGGCGATCGACTGCTCATCGATGACCATATGATTGAGGCCGCCGTTGCGGGAAGCGGCTTCGGCCAGCGAGCGAAAGGCATCGACGATCTCGCTGCGCGCGCTGTAATTCAGCGCAAGGGTCAGCAACATGCCGGTATTTTTCGAGGTCGCGCAACGCGCTTCCTCCATTTCGCGCTGCACCGATTCGGGCAGTTCATGCTGGCGTCCGATGTAGTTGAGGCGAATATTATTTTCGTTTAGCGTTTTGATTTCGGCCTGAAGATAGCGGCACAAGAGGCGCATCAGGAAATCAACTTCTGTCTTCGGACGTTTCTTCCAGTTTTCTTCGGAGAAGGCGTAGAGCGTCAGGGCAGGGATTCCTATACGCGCGGCAGTTTCGACGGTGGAACGCACGGCGGCGACTCCGGCGCGATGTCCGGCGATGCGCGGCATGTGGCGGCGGCGGGCCCAGCGGCCGTTTCCGTCCATGATGATGGCGATATGCCGGGGAAGACGCGCCGGATCCAGGCGCAGATAAACGTCAGTTTCTTTGCGTTCCATCCCAGCCGGAACTGTGTGTCGCAAGTGGAACTCTCCCTGTCGAAGCTAACACAGGAAATCTTGTGCGTGCAATGGGATAGGGGTACACATGGGCAAAGAGTAGTTCCTTTTCAGGCGCGGTTGACGCCGTAGGCGTTCAGCACATCGCGGAGGGTCACGATTCCTTCCAGCTTGTGAATATCGCCGCGATTTACAACCGGCAGGATCTCGATCTGGTTTGAGCCCATGCGCTCGAGCGCGAGATCCAGCGCCTGGTCAGAATGGACGTGGGGAAAAGCCATCGCATCGACCAGATCGCCGAGTTTCTTGTCTGTGCCTTCATCTTCTTGCAGTTCTTTTTCCAGCCGGGAAAGATTAATGACTCCGATTACCCCGCGTTGATCGGTCACAAGTTTAGTTTGGATTGCGCTGGAACGGACGTGGTCCCATGCTTCGCGAACCGTCATCTCGGCAGAGAGCAGGCCATCCAATTCACCCACGCTGTGCATCACTCGCACGACCTGGCGCTGGCCGTAGCGCAGGCGCGTCTCTGCCGATGGCAAGTGGATGCCATCCTGAATGGCCAGGCCTTCATAGATCGGTTCATGCTGCAGGCGCGACGCAATGAAAAGGCTGACCAGGTTGGCAATCATCAGTGGGACGATGACCGCGTAGTCCTGGGTCATCTCAAAAATCATCAGCACCGAAGTCATGGGAGTGCGCACCACGCCCGCGAAGACCGCGCCCATGCCAACCAGCGCGTAGGCGCCGGGTGTGCCCGTGTAGGCGGGAAATAAATGGTGCGCTATGGTACCCACGGTGCCACCGAGCATCGCGCCGATGAACAATGAGGGGCCGAAAATTCCGCCCGCGTTTCCTGATGCGTAACTGGTAGTGACGGCGACAAGCTTCAGAACTACCAGCAGTGCCATTAACTCGAGCGCCATGCGTCCGTTCAAAGCATCGCCGACGAAGCCGTAACCGACGCCCAAAACCTGTGGCACAAACCAACCCATCAGGCCGACCAACAGTCCGCCCGCTACCGGTTGGAACCAGACCGTATTCCGCGGGAAGCGCAGAAAGCGCGCGCGGATGCCGAGCAGCATTTTGGTGAAGACCGCCGATATCACGCCGCCGGCGACGCCGAGCACTGCGTAGACGCCAAACTCCACCGGATGCACCAGTTGATATTGCGGAACTTTGAATAGAGGATGATCGCCGAGAAAGACGTGGAGGACCATCCAAGCCGTGGCTGACGCCAGCACTACCGCTCCCATCACCGGCGCATAGAGATCGCCGGTGATTTCTTCGAGCGAGAAAAGGACGGCCGCGAGGGGGGTGTTAAACGCGGCGGCGATGGCGGCGGCGGCTCCGACGGGAATAAGTTTCTTCACTTGCTCGGTGCTTAGACCGAGGGAACGTCCGAGCACGGAACCGATGCCCGCGCCGACTTGCACGGAAGGACCTTCGCGGCCGAGGGGAATGCCGCTGGCGAGCGTGGCCGACGTACAGAAAAACTTCCCCAGAACGGTGCGCAGGGTAATGCGGCCGTCGCGCGCGAACAAAGCAGCTTTTGTCTGGGGAACGCCGCTGCCGCGCGCATTGGGAAAATAACGATAGAGCAGGTAGCCGATGCTGAGCGATCCCGCGACCGGAAACAGTACCCTACGCCATGCTGCGCCGCCGACCGGATAAAGCCGCATCCCGAGACGTTCGGTGAGCATAATGAAAGCGACCACTGCCAGACCGGTTAAGGCACCGATGACCAGCGCCAGGATGAGAAAAATTTGGCCTTCGCGCTGGCGCAGTTCGGCGAGGTGGAGGGAGATTCGGGATCTCCAGCCGCTGGCGGTCGATATTGGGGTGATCGTCTCAGGGACGGTCGGGGTAGGGAACGTCGATGTCGGAACGCCTTCAGTCATCTCAAGCGAGCTTCTTCTTAGAGAATATTGTAACCGGAATGGATCGGCATCCGGTTAACGACAAGGCTCACCGGGAACGCAGCTATCGCCTTCGACCTTCACAGGGAGTCAATTCCGGGCGAGAAAAAATTAGTAGAGCAGAATCGCGATCCAGTACATCCCGGTCGGATAAGCCGCATTGCGCGCGTAACAGGAACCAACCGCAAACTGCCGCACGGAGGGATCGCGCAGCATACGCAACGCGCCCTGCGGCAGCGATTCGGGACGGCTTCCGGTATAGGCGATGACTTTGCGATTGTCGTTTTGCCGGTTGTCGTCGGCGGTCGTGAGCAGCCGCGCGTTCGGACGATTCTGACTGGCGAGCGCGCACGCAGCCTGATCAAGATGCGGAGGCATGAGTTGCGCGAGCGCCGGCAGTTCCCACTGTTGCCGCGTTTCGGCGATCGCCTGGCTCACCAGTTTTCGGCTCTCCTCTGCGGAATACGATGGAACTTCATGCCCGAAATCCTGCACCACATAAAGCCGGCCCTCGCTCCAGATGGCGGCGATGCCCGCGACATTGAAGCGACGATCAAGCAGGTTTTCGCGGTGCGGCTCCGAACGCATGAGCGCATCATTGACGCCGGCGGCGCAGTTGGAGAAGGCAACATTCTCGCCGGCGCGGTCTAATCTCAACTCATCAGCGTCTTGCTGTTTGCCAGCATCTTTTGACAGGCTAATGCTCGACGTGCCAGCGCTCGCAATTCGTTCCAACAGGGCAAGCTCACCGGGAAATCGATGGCTGAGTTGCTCATTCTCAATCATGTGCCGGGCGTGGGCACGGGCCGCTTGGCGCAGAGTTTCATCCATGCGCAATGGAGGCGCGCCCGCGAGTTCGCGGCTCTTATTGGAGTCTTGCAGAAGTTCGTTCTCGGCGGCGGCGTCCTCAAGATACTTTGAACCAGAGGACGCTCCAGCCGCCGAGAACGAGCGGGGGGTGGGCTGCTTGTTGCTGATGTCGTTGTGGACTTCGCGGGCCACTTCGCTGCCAGCTCCAGCGCTCGTAACGGCTGTTGGCGGGCTTGCCTGTGCTGTGGCGCAAGGCTCCAAAGCCAACGCCAAGATCGAGAAAAAGATCGCAGATAGGACTGCCTGGGCCCGGAGCATAAGTTGGTCTGCGGATCCGGCGCGGGGATCGCCGGAGAACTTCTTAACAAAAGTTCCGCTTTCCATCTCTCACGCTAGCTTCTAGAATCCAGGTCAGCCACTTACTATGGAGACCATACTGCTGGTTACCGTTCTCGCCGGAACCCTTGTCCTGCTTGGGTTCTCGGCGGTTGTGCTGCGCCGCGTTTCGGCCTCCTCGCAAGTAGATGTAAAGGCGGAAGTTGCGGAGGAGCTCGAAAGGTTCAATACAACCCTTGGCCAAAAGATCAGTCTCAGCACTGCCGACATGGCCACTCGTCTCGAGCAGACCAAAGGGGACCTGCGCCAGCAGGTGACAGACCGCATCCAGCAAGGCTTTTCAGAGATTCGCAGCTCGGTCGAGCAGCAGCTCGCGGCGGGCAGGGAAGAGCAAAATCGCAGCCTCAGCGATGGCCGCAGCGAATTGACCAGTTCTCTGCTGCTCACCACGCAGCAACTGAAGAACGAAATTCAAGGCCTGAATCAACAGACTTCGCAGAGCCTGGAATCGATTCGCGATCGCGTGGATTCGAAGCTGATGGCGATCACCGAGCAGGTACAGCAGAAACTCGACCAGAATATTAAAGAAGGGTTCGCCCAGTTTGAAAAAGTTCAGCAGCATCTGAAAGCCGCGGAAGAACAGCTCCGCGAAGTTGGGGCTCTGGGCCACTCTATCAACGACCTGAACAATCTGCTCAAACTGCCGCATTTGCGCGGCCAGTTCGGCGAAGCAAGCCTGGAGCGGCTGCTGGCCGACTTCCTGCCTGCGCACATGTTCGCGCTGCAATCGTCATCCGGAGAAGGCGGAGGACGCGCCGACGCGGTCATTTATTTTCCTGATCGCACCCTGCCGATCGATGCCAAGTTTCCGCGCGAGCAAGTGATTGCGCTCTTCGAAAGCAACGACAAGGCTGAGATTGAATTGGCGCGCATCGCGCTGGTACGCGTGATGAAGGCGGAAGCCAAGCGCATTCAGCAGTACATCCAGCCGGAGAATGGCACGACGGAAATCGCGTTGATGTATCTGCCGAGCGAAACGCTTTACATGGAAGTGATCCGCAACCGCGAATTGGGCGACTGGATGAATGAACAGCATGTGTTTCCCGTCTCGCCCAACACCTTGCTCATGACGCTGCACACGATTTCGCTGGTGCACAAGTGGTACGAAGTCGCCAGCCGATTCGAAAAGAGCCGCGCCGAATTAGCCAAGGCGCAGAAGTCATTCGACTTCTTCCAGAACCAATTTGAAAACGTTGGCAAGAATCTCAACAAAGCGCAGGAGGCCTTCGAGACCGCTCAACGGCACCTGAAGAGCTATCGTGGAAAAGTTTCCGCGCTCAGCGGACAGGAGCAGTTGGAGCTAGAGACGGTTTCGGCGCCGACTCCCGTATCAACATCGGCGTCGGCATCGACGATCAACGAGAAACCGCTTCCGCTGCTCGACAAGGCGAGCGCGTAGTCGTTCCTGATCAAGCGAAGCTTCTGATCGCTTCGCTGATTCCTTTTTCGTATGCGGCAATCAACTTGTCCATCGTGGCGTTGACCGGGCCGTCGATTTGCTTTCGCGCCGGGTCGGCGTTGAACCACGCTAACGATTTCCGGATGCCTTCCGCAAAACTTGTGGTGGCGCAGTAGCCGGGAACAAATTGTTTGATCTTGGAATTGTCAAAAACCACGCTCACGGATTTGTCGCCGAGCAACGTACCCGTTTTTTCTGGGAGACAAGCGGCAATGAAGTCCGAAGGAATGTGGACCAGTTGCGGTTCCACGCCGACCGCCGCGCCAACGATGCGAAATAACTGGTCCCAGGTGAGCACTTCATCGGATGTTATGTGAAACGCGTGTCCAATGGCTTGCGACTGCCCGAGCAGGCCAATGAGTCCCTTGGCGAAATCTGTGTTGTGCGTGACTACCCAGAGAGAAGAACCGTCTCCCGGTACGATCATCTTTTTCCCGCGTATCATCCTGTCCGCAGCGGTGTAGGACTGTTGCCAGCTGTTGAGCACCAGGGGAATCAGAGATTCGCCGTAGGTCAGCGACGGCCGCACGATAGTCACGGGAAAGCCTTCTTCTTGATACGCCCGCATCAGGCGTTCCTCGCAGGCAATTTTGTTCCGAGAGTAATCCCAATATGGATTGGCGAGCGGAGTAGATTCGGTGATCAAATAATGCGCTTGCGGCTTCTGATAGGCACTGGCCGAGCTGATGAATACAAATTGGCGGGTGCGTCCGCGAAAGAGTTTGAGATTGCGTTCGATGTCGGCGGGAGTGAAGGCGATCCAATCGACAACCGCGTCAAAAGATTCGCGCTCGATTTTCTCGGGCAGTGAGGGATCATTGATGTCCGAGGTAAGAGTCTTGACGCCGGGAGGAAGCTGCGACTGGTGCTGCCCCCGGCTTAACAGCGTAAGGGCGAAACCGCGTGTGGCCGCCAGCGCGGTGCAAGCAGTGCTGATGATTCCGGTTCCGCCGATGAAGAGAATTTTCATAGCAGATTATTTGTAGCAGGAATGCTGGCGGGTAACATGGTGCGCATAGATGACACAAGCCAAAATTTGTCCGGTAGACTGGCTACGCGATGTCACCGACGGTTGCGGTCGGGTTCTGCGGCGTGGCCTCGGCGTGTTCGGCGCTCAAGACTTCCGAGATTCCATCGAAGTTTACAAAGTAAGGCTCAACTGAAATGCCGGGGAAGTTTGTGGTGAGCAGTGCGGCCGCGCGGAGAAGCTCACTGCGATGATGCGCGGCCTCCGCAGCGGCATCGCCTTTGAAGTGGGCCAAGCCTCCGTAGGTCGCGCAGTCGGAATGGCTCATCACGAGCACGCGCCGGGTCTGGTGCAGTCGGATCGACATGCGGACTTGTTCGAGGATGAAATCCTGCTCGAAGTCGTTGCGCGGAGAGGCGAGGGTCTTTGCGCCTCCAGCAACGACAATCATGTCGGCACGTTCGATATTCTGCTTCTTCAGAAACTTTCGCACGGCGGTTCCGATGCGGTGATCGAAACAGCAGAGAACGGCGGCGTCGGCTACGTACGGGGCGGCCGGTGAGTCGAAATGGAAGACTTTGCGCATAAGAGCGACCTGCCGATTTTAGCTGAGATCAACGAGGACGCGCGAGGATGCCCGTCGCCATCTTCACTTCGGTTGCGTCGATGCTACGCTCCCCGCTTGGTCTTTAGCTCGGCCAACAACTGCTCGATCTTGTCTTCTTTTTCCAGAGCGGCCAGCCGGTCTTCCACATCGTCAGCCAGCAGTTGGGCTTTCGCTCCGCTGATGGCTTCCTCGCGAGCTACTTTGCGTTTCATGCGGTCGAAGGTGCTGGACTTGGTGCTGGCGCTCATGCCAGATTGTGCGTCCGTGGCGCGGTTTGCGGCGCGGGCGCGGCGATGCTGCGCGATCAGCAGGTCGGCTTTGGCATTGGCCTCGGCCAGCTTCTGATCGAGATTGCGCAGAGCCGATTTCAGATTCTCGACCTGGGCTTTCTGGTCGTCGAGCTGCTGTGCAAAATTCGCACTCAGGTCGCGATAGCTTTCCACGCGGAGCAGGGCGGCGCGCGCGAGGTCGTCCTGTTTCTTGTCTACTGCGAGTTCGGCCTTGCGCATCCACTCTTTGATTTTGTCATCGTTCTCGTTCTTCTTTTTCTCCAGCAGATGCTGGTCGGCGATGGCGATCGCGACCTGCGTTTTGACCTGCAAGAGCTGGTTATGCATGTCGAGGATGACTTGCTTGATCATTTTTTCGGGTTCCTCAGCTTTGTCAATCAGATCGTTGAGGTTCGCCCGCACCAGGGTGGAAACGCGTTCGAGTAGTGCCATAAGGGACTCCTTTGCTGCTGTAGTTAGTGGTTCGTTCTTTTCCAGGCGCCGCCTACGAGCGAGATAGCTATGTAAGCTACGATTCCGGCGGCGACCCAAATTCCCATGTGTCCAGTGGCGGCGCCGATGGCCGCGCCCATGGCGCCTCCGAGCGCTACGGACAGGGCCATCGATCTAGCGTGATGAAGTTCTTCGTGCACGTGATACCTCCTCAAATCGGTTGTTTGTCGTTGGTCGATGGTCGTTCGCAATTCGTGATTCGCCGCCCGCGGTGCTGCGGAACTGCGATTCCCGACGACCATCGACGAAACGGCCAACGACTGCCTTACTGCTTCTCTTCCGGCTTCGGTGCTTTGTCGCCAATCTGCCGGACCTTGCCCAACAGTTCTCCGAGCGGCATGCCGCTGAGCGTTTCGAACAGCGCTGGCACCTGTGCCGCCATTTTCGTGATGTCGCCGGTGATCTTGCTCATTCCTGCGGTATCGCCGTTGCCGGTCGAGACAATTGTGATCTTGTCCACGTTGGCGAGCGGAGCGGCCAGGGCTTTCACAATCTCAGGCAAGCTAGTGATCAGTTTGTCTACGACCGCGGCCTGGTTGTACTCCTGATAGGCTGCGGCTTTGACGTTCATGGCTTTCGCTTCGGCCTCGCCCTTCTTGAAGATGATTTCGGCCTCGGCTTCTCCCTGGGCGCGAATGGCTGATGCCTGGCCTTCGGCTTCCGCGATCAGACGCTGCTTTTCGGCGGCGGCGAGGGTTTCGATGCGCTGACGCTCGATTTCGGCACCTTTCAAGACGGTCGCGATCAGTTCTTTTTCGCGGCGTGCGATTTCGGCGTCCTGGACTTTGACCTGTCCTTCTTTTTCTACTTGCTGTACACGCACACTTTCGGTGATGACTTGCTGCTGCATGACATTCGATTGAATGTCATACGACTTGTCGGCTTGTGCCTGCTGCTTTTTCGTGACTTCGAGGTACTGCGCTTTCTTGACTTCGAGGTCGCGCTGCGATTCGGCTTGCTTGGCCTGCGAGAGCGTCTCCGCCAGCACGCGCTCCTGATCGGCTTGCGCTTTTGCAACCGCGGCTTCGCGCGTCGCCTGAGCGCGTTTAATGGCAGTATCGCGCTCGGCCTCGGCGGTTGCGACGTCGGCATCGCGCTTGATGCGGGCGACGTCGGGCTTGCCCATGTTGGTGATGTATTCGTTTTTGTCGCGGACCTCTTTGATGGTGAAGGAGATCACTTCCAGGCCCATCTTGTTCATGTCATCGGCGCAGGTGCCGCGCATGCGATCGCCGACCATCTCCGGTTGCTTGACGATTTCTTCGACGGTGAGTTGTCCGATGATGCCGCGCAAATGGCCTTCCATCACCAGACGGATCAGGCTTTCGCGCTCCTGATCGCTTTTGGTGAGGAATTGCTCGGCTGCGGTGAGGATCGACTCCTTGTCGGACTTCACCTTGATTTGAGCGACGGCCTCGACGGTGACAGCCACACCCTGCTTGGTGTAAAGGTCCTGCTGCGGGGCCACGTCGAACGACATCAGTTCGAGCGAAAGGTCTTTGCAGTTTTCGACCATCGGAAAAATGACGGTACCGTGTCCCTGAACCACGCGGGTCCCGCGAAAGCCATAGACGATCAGCGCTTCATGCGGTCCCGCTTTGCGGTATAAGCGAGCCAGCATGCTCATCAGGAACAAGGTCGCCAATACGACCAGCCCCGCGATGACCCAGATTTCAATTGCTATGCCGAACATAACTGCCTCCTGGAAAATCAAAATCTCTCAACTCCAGCTCTCAGCTCTTCGCTGCTTGCTGCTCGCCGCTGATCTCCTCCCACAACTGGACATAGGCAATACCTTTGTCGTAGCGCGTGACCACAATCTCCTCGCCCTTTTGGATTGCGGTACCGTTCGCGCTGCGCGCACCGCAGGTGCGGCGGGTTCCGGCCTGCGAGTAGATGATTTCTCCTGTGCCGTTTTCGCGAATTGGCATCGAGATTCGTCCCAGCACGCCGACCATTTCGTAGTCGGCGGCGTCCATGTTTTCCTCGTGCGAGATCAGCACTCGCGTCAGGAAAAGGAACACGAGTGCAGCGCCCAAGAACCCCGCTCCCAGGGCGATCAACAACCCGAGGGCGAACCAAACTCTCGAGAAGCGTGTAATCAGGAAACCGGTGCCTCCGAACCAGGCCAGAAATGCCGTCAGCGTGACGAAGTTGAACGGCGAGACCTGCACGTCGTGACCGCTGTCCGCACCCGATCCATGCGCCGCGCCACCACCATGCGCGGAGGCGTGGCCGCCAATGTGTGCGCCGTCATGCGGAAAGTGCGGCAGGTGCAGATGCCAGCGGAGTCCGCCCCCGACGAACGAAATCGCGCTCAGCAGAAAGCCGACGGCGAAACAGATCAGATAAAAATCGGACCAAGTCATAAGCTTCAACTCAAATGTTTCGACTCAAACGCTGCGAGTTACGTTCTGCGACTTCTCGGCGCTGTGCTCACGTCACGCCCAACCCCCGGACGCAGCGCTTCAAACAGACGGTCGGCAAGTCCGGGCGTGTTCAGGATTTCCCCGAGCAGCAACAGACAGCGCCGCGTGTCCTTGTCGCGCGCCACCTTGATCAGCACTTCGCTGACCTGCGGATCGCTGGCGAAACGCTCGGAGCCCTGCAGCAGCCAGACATCGAGCTGGCCTTCGGTGGTGCGCAGGTCGCTGACCAGTTCCGTGTGATACCCCTCGGGGTCATCCACCAGGAAGCCGGGATGCACCTTGAAAAAACGCGCCAGTAAAGTTCGCGACGATTGCGTCATGTGCGGACGCTTACCGCGCTCGATCTGCGAAAGATACGACTGGCTGATCTTCTTGCCTGTCTCGTCCTGAATGCCTTTCATCAACTCCTGTTGGGTGAGTGGACGATTCAAGCCGCGCAGAGAACCTTCGACCTCGCGGAGGTAGCGGATTTTTTCTCCCAGCGTCATATATCAAATTGCAATAATAGTATCGCAATACGGAATATTGTCAAGAACTGGATTATCCGCGTTTACAAGGGCTTGGAAGCGGCCGCCAAAGAGCCAGAAGTGCCGAAGCGGTATGCGCACGAAGGTTGGCGTTTCTGCCGGGCCACATGCGGGCAAGAAAAAGCCTCCGCCGTAGCGGAGGCCTTAATTACAAACTGCAAGGTTCTAAAGCGGCCCGTTTAGTGCACGATCAACTGCGCTTGCGTGCTGTGCGAGGCCCCCGTTCCAGCCGAACCATCGATGGTGACGATGTAAGTTCCTGCGGCTGTGCCGGCATTGACGGGGACGCTGCTGCTGCCCGATCCGCAACTGGGCAGAAGAAGAAGGAAGGCAGCGAGCAGACATAGAATGCCGCCGAGCATCCAGCGACGGCGCTTGCGGCCGGCGGCAATGCCCAGTCCCGCGAGACTCAGGCCGGCGATCGGGATCCATGTGGCGTAGAACCCGCCGTGGCGCAACAAGCTGCCGCTGTTAACAGGGCGCGCGACGGTCTGGATGCTTAGTAGCGTGGTTCCGCAGCTGATTCCCGCGAGGTGGACGGTGGTTGGGTCGAATGTGGGGGTGTTTGCCGTCACCATGGAAGGCGACGTGGTTTGGCTGGGCGTGATGGTGGCGTAATACCCCTGGTTGGAGGTAGGACAGAACTTGATCTGAATCGTGGCCAAGTCTCCGGCGTTTACGGTTGGGGTCAAGACGTTGGCTTGGAGGGCGAAGTCGACGACGTAGACGTCCGGCTGGGGGATGGTCAGCTGTATGAGGCCGCCATTTGCGCTGACGTTACCCGAGATCGAGATGGGGTTGTTAACCGTTATGGGGACGGCGGGCGTCATATCGACTTCGACGGATGCACTTTGATTGACCGCGAGGCTTGGAATATCGCAGGTGATCGTCGATACCTCGACGGCACCGCAACTCCCCGTGCCTTGGGTAACTTTGGCCGTGGCTGATCCGGTCAGTCCGGCGGTGGGTATTCCCAGGGCGTTGAAAGTCACCAGGTTAGCGTTGTCGGGCCCGGTATTCAGGATATTGAAGGTAAACGCAACCTGAGTGCCGGCGGCAACCGGGCTGGGATCCGGACTGGTGTTGGGGTAGGTGAGGCCCAGGACGCTGCTAGCGCCTACCTTGGTGGCGAATGCGTTCTGCGTCCCGACCAACTGCGCTTGAAACGGAGCTGTGGAAATGGGAAAGAGGGTGCTGGAAAAGGTGGTGCCAGCGGCGTAGGTGGTGCCGTAGACGTCAACCGCGACTCCGGTGCCCTGGTCCGTGCCGCTGCCTCCCAGATAGCTGGAAAAGTCACCAGCGGGGGTAGTAAGGGGATACGAACCGGCCAGCGTCGTAGAAATCAGGGCGACAAATGCGTCGGACGCTGGTCCGCCGTACTGGCTCTGGAGGGTATTGTAGGTTACCGGGAACGTCCCCGTGGGAGAACTGGTCGTGCCGACCACATGCGCTGCGGCCAGCGAATCTACGCTAATGGCGTTGATGACATCGGGGCCCGTGCCGCCCAAATAAGTGAAGTAGCTTAGCGGATAAGTCGATCCAACCTGTGCCCCGATTTTGGCAATAAATCCGTTCGTGTTCGAACCGGTTCCGGCGTATGTCGGCTGAAATCCGGCACTGCAGGTGCACGCCCAATAGCTCGAATTCGTCGCGCCTGCCACATAGGCATTGGCGGCAGAATCGACCGCGATGGCGTAGCCATAGTCATCGCCGCTGCCACCCAGATAGGTAGAGTAAACGGGGAGGGAGCCGGGATTGTTGGGATCGATCTTGGCGGCAAAAGCGTCGACCGTGGTCGATGGATTGTTGTTATTGCAGTTGATTACGCCAGACTCATTGAGACAGGCCTGCTGGGCGTTATAGAGCGGAAATGCCGCAGCGCCGCTCGCCGATGCCACCCCCAACTGGTTGGTCGTGCCGGTGAAGTACATGTTGACATCGGACGACGTTGTATCCACAGCAATGCCGCCGCCGTACGCGATGTCTGTGGCACCAAAGTTTCCGCCTCCGAAGTAGGTGGAGTAGAGCATGCTCTGGGCCCCTGTACCGGAGGTGTAGATTTTGCTGGCGAAGAATTGAGAGTTCCCGGGATATGCCTGGCCGGTTATGGGAGCGTTTGTCTGTGGCTGGAAGGCATCGGCGTTCGCCGGGAACCCGTTGCTCGGCCCGTTGGTAGAAGTCGTGACGCCCGTGACGTAAGCGTTGCATGCCGCCACATTCGATTGCGTGACGCAGGAACTATCGATGGCGAGGCCTGTGACCGTATCAACGCCGTTGCCGGCGAGATAGGTGGAATAGGTGAGGGTGTAATCAGAATTAAGGCCCAGGGTGATAGCGCTGACGAATCCATGCGAGCCAGGGAACCCACCGTTGCCGGACACGGTGGCCTGGGTCTGAAACGCATTGGTGGTCGTGGGAAAGTTGGAGGAAGTGGTTGACCCTGCAACATAGATATTGCGGCTGGGATCCACCTGGATGCCCGCCAGGCTGTCGACCCCCGATCCGCCCAAATACGCGGAATATAGCAGTTGATAGGAAGTGTTCGGATACTGTGGCGGTCCGAGATAGGGATCGAGCACAGCGATGAAGATATTGGTCGCGCCCGCAGAGGCAAGTGTCGACGACAACGGCGCAATGGGCACGCTGGTCGGGTAATCGGCTGTGCTGCTGGGGAAGTCCGCTGAAGTGGTTGACCCCGCCAGATAAATGTTGTTGGCCGCGTCGAGCGCAATCTTCACCAGGCTCTCGCCGCCGCCGCCGATGTATGTCGAATAACTCAGCACCGGGTCGATCACCAACGGACGGCGGTGGTCATAGTCTTCGACGGCGAAGCCGACTTTGTTGTCCGCAAGCCGGCGAAAACTCGCCGAAACAATCTTTTCAGTGCTGCCGGAGGAACTTCCCGCGGGCTGATACACATGCGGTGCGTGGAAGAGCACATTGCCATTAGCCGTGGAGAGGACGAGATCGCCGGACGCCGTATCAATTCGCGCGGTCGCTCCTGTAAACGTCAACGCGATTTGTTCAGGATGCGCTCCCGGCGCAACACGGAAGTCGTATTCGAGTTGTCCCTGATTGCCGTAGTACACCAGGTCGATGCCAGGATAGACCGCCTGATACTCGACGCGTGCAAACTGCGGAATTCCCGAACGCCACTGTGCCGCATCGCTGCCGACAAAGTAGTTGCTCCTTCCCGGCAGAGGCGAGGCGCCAGAGACGCGAGCGGAAGTGTTTGCGCCTTCCAGCCTCATGCGAATGACAGATGGCGGTTCTGGCTGCGGGATCGGCGCGGCGGTTCGCGTGGCTGGGATAGCCTTCTGCAATTTCAACACGGCTTCGTTGGCGGTCAGAAACAGACCATAACCGGCGCCGCGCGCCAGAAATTTGACTTGAGGAGCGGTCTGGCCCTGGTTCGGCTCGAAGAACATCGGTATGGCGAGCGCCTGCGAGGCCATCGCGCTTTGAGCGGCAGGAGTTGGCCTGCTCGGTTCGGCGGCATGGACCGTGGTCGCAAAATTACTGGCCCCAAAATAAATCGCGGCGCTTGCCACGACGATCAAAGCGGTCAGAAATGCAGACTTGGCCGCATTTCCTGTGGGTTTAGCTGAAGCCGAACGTCTCACCGAACCTGTTGCCGACACCGGGTAATTCCAATTCACGCAGCTCCTCCGATTTCCCAATTTCGTGGGGTGAGAACAAGAATGGCCACAAACACAGCTGCCGCTTGACGCTCTTATGAAAGCGGATGCGTACCTGTCACCAAAACTGGGATTGAACCAAACAAATACTTTTACATTCAACAGATACGCTGTCAAGCAGACAGACAGCCTGGGCCGGTTAATGAGAAGCCGAAAGCGAGCGAAATGGTTGTAAGGAAAAAGGTCTCGGACGTCAGGTAGAGGTCTCGGCAAGAAATTAATTATGGCGCGGGCGCGCTCAACCGCGAAAAAGCGAGAGTTCTTGTCCGAATTGTTCCGTGCCGAGGCCCTCCCGATTAGGGTCCAGGTAGGCCTGAGACCTGACACCTAAGACCTGACACCTGCCTTTCGCATTTCCTCAACTTCCCGCTTCAGCCGCGCATAGCGCCGCACGATCGTCGTCAGATAACCGATGTGGATGATCCAGGTGGCAGCGTAGGCGGCGAAAAGGTATGGGTTCGCGATTATCATAAATAACAATTTTTATTCTTATGCGCTCCGCCTTGGATCGCGTAGCGATTCCATGGCATAGGCCGTGTCGACTTCGCGCTGCAGCTGCTCTAAGCGATAGCGCGCCCAGCAAACGAGAAACGCAAAGCAGGAGAACGCCAGCCAGTTGATCAGCAGCACGTGCAGCATTCGTGGATCGATCGATCCGCCTCCGCCCATCACCGGCTGCGGGTGCTGGGTGCGGAAGAACCAGATCGAAAAGTAAACAAACGGCACGCATAGCGCGCCCAGCACCGCTAGAGCTGCCGCCAGCAAAGGCGTTTCTCCGCTGGACGAAAAGCGGCGCAGAAAAAGATAGCTCACATAAATGAGCCACAGAACCAGGGTTGACGTCAGGCGCATATCCCAAGTCCACCAGATACCCCAGACCGGACGCGCCCAGATTGGCCCAGTGACCAGATTGACGGTCAAGAAAACGACACCCACCTCGGCTGTGACCAGCGCGACCATATCGGCAGCGGGGTTGCGCTTGATCAAATAGAAGATCGAAGCACCGAAGTTGATGAAGAACAGCATGAACCCGATGATCGCCGAGGGTACGTGGTAGTAGAAAATCCGCTGCACGTTGCCCATGGTTTGCTCGGTGGGAGCGACCCACAGAGCCTGATAGAACGCGTAGGCCAAGAAGAGCGCCGTCAGGACGCCGAGAATGGGGAAGGTTTTTTTCATTAAAATGCAGCTCTGAAAGCTCACAGCCAGAGCTAACGGCTTGGAGCGGGTCTACTCCGCGTTCAACACCGTTTCAAACAAGAGCAAACACACGGTAGTGAACACCAGATCGTAGGTAGCCAGCAACACGATCCAGAAGTGCGCCCCTTCACCATTGAGTATAGCGGTAGTGGCCTGCACCATGGCGATCAGCGCCGGACTCGAAAACGGAAACAGCAGAAGCGGCAGCATGATCTCGCGGCTGCGCGTCCGTAGCGACATGGCAGCGAAGAACGTGCCGTTGACGACCAAGGCCCAGGTTCCAAGCGCAGCGACCAGCGCCAGTTGCCATGCCGGGCCAAGGGCGCGCAACCGGTAGAACATGATGAACAGCGGGGTCATCAGCGCTTCCAGCACGCTCACAAAAATAAAGTTTCCCAGCACTTTCGCGATAAACAGCGAGTTCGCAGGAGCGGGCGAGACGCGGTAGGCGTCGAGCACCTGATTACGAATCTCTCGCGCCCAGGTTTGATTCAGTGCCACCACTGCCGCAAACAGAAACGCGACCCACACCAGCCCGCCCGCGATCTGCCGCGACTCCTCAGCCGTAGGATCGAACGAAAAGGCGAACACCACCACCACCAGCAAAGAAAAAAACAGCATGGAGTTGATGGCATCTTTCGATCTCCACTCTAGCCGCAGGTCTTTGAGCAGGGTGACGCGGGTGATGCCGGTGGGCGCGCTCATACCTTCGACTCCGCTTTGAGCGCGTGTGTCCGTTCGACAATTTTGCCGTACTCCATCCAGACAAATTCGTCGGCCACATTTTCCAGTAATGACGCCTGATGGGTGACGACAAGGATCGTTTTGCCTTCATCACGGATTCGAGCCAGCAAGCGCGCCATCTCGGTTGCGGAATGAGCGTCCACGTTGGAGAAAGGCTCATCCAGCAAAAGGATTTTGGGATCGTTGAGTAAAGCCCGCGCCAGAGACATGCGCTGCCTCATGCCCTGCGAATACTGGCCGACAGGACGAGAGAGGTCGGGATCGAGTCCAACGGAGCGAATGACCTCCGCGCAGCGCGTGCCGTCGGCGATTCCGTAGAGCCGCGCAAAGTATTCGAGATTCTCGATGCCGCTCATCTCGTCATAGAGCAGAGAGGGATGAGCCATGTAACCGATATGTTGGCAAATGTCGCGAAACTCCCTCGCCGCAAGGATTGAGACTTGGCCGCTTGACGGCTGGCTGAGTCCAGCAAGCGTTCGCAGCAAGGTAGTCTTTCCGGCGCCGTTGTCTCCGAGAATTGCATAGAGTTTGGCGCCGGCGAATTCCGCGGTAATGCCGCGCAGAGCGGCAAAACGGCCAAACTGCTTGATCAGATTCGTGACTGTGATGACGGGGGCGTTTTCAGTCAATGGATTGAGAAGTTTAATTTGCCATCCCGCCCGCTGCGGAGTTCGGGCTCTGCGAACCGCCGTTCTGCGACATGCTCTTCGTCGGTGTAGCTGCGGGCGCGGTTCCAGGAGCCGGCGCGTACTTTGAAGCACATTTTGCTTGCAGTCCTTTGGCGTGGAAAACGCCGTCGCGTCCGAAGCTGCCATCAGCGAGGGCCTGCGAATCATCTTTAAAAGTGTCGGGAGGAGCTTCTGTCCCGGTATACGACACCGGCAGCGTCAGATCGTTTTCCTTCAGCATAAAATCGACGCGGGTCCCGGAGCGCCTGATCGACCCCGGCACCACATTCCCCGCCACGCGCAAACGCTTCGAGTAAGCCTCGTTTCCCATGCCATTCAATTCTTTGATGGTGACGTAGTAGCTCTTGCTGTCCTGCACTCCGGTGTAAGCCAGATAGGCAAGAGACAGCAGAATTAGTACTGTGACTGAACCGAATTTCAGATACCTGCCGGTTTCGCTGGGCATCAACTCCGCTCCTGAGTAAAAACTGTACGCGCCGTCCGTGGACGGGTCAAGATGCGAAGGTGCGCGGGCAAGCGTTCGCGGGCGAGGCGCCCGCGCCACACACATGTTCCGCTGCATTTACAATCGTCTAGCGGCACAGACGCGGGCAAAGGCAGCAATCAAAGGCAGGCCCAATTCATGATTCATCCCTGGCACGATGTAAGTCCCGGCAGCAAACTGCCACGCGAGTTTAACTCGGTCATCGAAATCCCCTTCGGTTCGAGCGTGAAATACGAACTGGACAAGACCAGCGGCCTGATCAAGCTCGACCGCATTCTGTATTCGGCGGTTTATTATCCCGCGAATTATGGCTTCATTCCGCAGACGCTGGCCGAGGATGACGATCCCATCGATGTGCTGGTGCTATGCCAGGAGCCGGTCGTGCCGCTGACCATCATCCACGCGCGTGCCATTGGTCTGATGACCATGATCGATTCCGGCAAGAAAGACCACAAGATCATTGCCATCGCCACCGAAGATCCGGAGTTCAATGCCTACCGCGAAGCCGCAGAAATGCCGCCGCACCGCTTGATCATGCTGCGCCGCTTTTTTCAGGACTACAAACAACTGGAAGGCAAGTCGGTCGAGGTCGACGAGATCGAGCCCGCAACCGCAGCGTTGCCGATCATTGAGGATGCCTTGCATCGTTACAGCGAGCAGCGTCGCAAGGGATTTGCTGGGGCTAAAGTCTGATTGCAGACGGGCTGGGCGCGGGCACTACCGGCGATCGAGGCAAACCTAATCGGCCCAGAAAATTGCAAAATGAGGCGATTGCTACCAAAATAAAGTCGATAAACTTACTTGACATTATCAGGGAACTGCCCTATATTCTGAATCGTTCCCTCCTGGCCCGTACCGCCATCGCCTGGTGGTACGGGCCCACTTTTTTGGACTTTTGGAGAAAGCTCCTAGCTTCCTTCCCGGTCTCTTTCCCGCTCGTAGGGTTTCTGCATGTAGCGGCGGGACTCGTCGATTGCACCTTGGGTATTGTCGTTCGTCTGGATGGCCTGGCGGTATTCATTGACGGCGCGTTCGCGCTGGCCGGTAATGTCGAAAATCTTGCCCAGTTGCAGATGGCTCCAAACCTCGGTCCAACGGGGTTCGCCGTCGCCATTCAGCGACTCACGGTAGGCATTGGCCGATGCCTGATAATTCCGCTGCAGGAAAAATACTTCGGCAATCCGGTAGTGCGCCAGCGAACTGTTCTTGTTGACTTCCAGCGCTTTGCTGAATTCGAGCAGCGCCCCCGCCAGGTCGCCCTGCTGGGTCAGCCCCTGTCCGCGCAGAATCGACGACCGCAGCTTGATGTCTTTGGAGTTGGTCAACACGCGGTTCTCAGGATCGATGGAGATGCGCCGCGGGCGGCCAAAGGTTTCCACCGAGAACGGAGAATCCGTGCCCACCACATCGATACGTTTATCTTCGGTCCGGCCGTCGGTGTCGATTTTCAGATCGACCGGCATGCGGAACAAGTCAAGGTCCTGGGTGATGGCGCCGACAATGCGGAAACCTTTGTTGTTGCCGAGCCGGTAGCAGGTATATTTGGCCTTGAACTCGGGAGCGCTGGTCGAATCCATCCACTGCGAATAGAACCAGGTGAGTTTTTCGCCGTATACCTTTTCGCTGAGTTCGCGGAAGTCGTCGGTGCTGGCGGATTTGCCCGCATACTTGGTGGCGAAATCGCGCATGATCGTCAGATAATTCTTTTCGCCCACCACCCAGCGCAGCATGTGCAGGACCATTGCTCCCTTGTCAGTCACCAGAGATTGAAACTCGGGAGAAAAATAATCGAGCTTGTCGGCGCTCGAAAGCGGAACGCTGTCATAGGCAAGCGCGCCGACCGACATGTCTTTTACCATTTCCTCCAGGCCGCCCGCACCCGCGGCGCTTTCGACATAGCGCGCTTCGGAGTAGCGCGCGAATCCGTCGGTGATCCACCAGTCGTCTTTCGTTTTCGGACTGACCGAAGCCCCCCACCACTGATGTGCAATGGTATCGGCCAGCAGACGGTAATTGACCTTCTCGGTGACGGCGCGATTTGCCAGCATCGCCATTTCCGGCGCCCACGCCGACGGCACCGTGTCATCGGGAATTTCGACGATTTTCAGACTTGACGACGGAGCCAGCCCATACTGCGTGATGAAGTAGGTGAACTCTTTGACCGCCGTTGCCGCATAGTCCGACTCCAGATCTTTCTTGTCTGGCTTGAAATAGACGTGCAGGTCGATGCCCGCTTCGTCGCTCTTGAATTCCTGGAAAGTGCCGGCAATGATCGTGCCCGGGAAGCTCGGCTTATCCCACTTAAAGGTGAAGGTCTTCGACTCGGCCAAATCGGCAGCGGCCTTCTTCGCTGCCACCGAGGCGGACGGTTCCTTGCCGCTGCCGATCACGGTCATGTGCGCCGGTACGGTCACGCTGATGGTCGCAGTGAAACGGTTCACGCCGTATCCCGCGACCGGAAACCACAGCCCCGAATAAAACAAGTAGCTGGTTTCCGGCCCGACGTAGGCGAGCTTCAATCCCTGAACCGGGCTGTCGTCGGCGCTTTCGAGCGTCCCCTCGTAATCAAAGATAAAAGTGGTGCTTGCGCTTTTTGCGATGCCGCTATTGAGAGCGAAACGTACGGTTGAATCCTGCGTGTTGCGCTCGGGAGTGAGCGGCTTGTTCGCGGCATCGGTGAGTTTGGTAATGCGCAGGTCGTTGTTCAGTTGAAACGTAGCCACGTTGAGGTCGTCGAGCGCCGTGACTTTGACGACGGCGTGACCGGTAAGCTTATGGCTCTGCGGCAGCAGCTCAACGTCGATCTGATAGTCGTCCACCCGCAAGCGAGTTTTCTCGACCGCAAGCGCCGGCCGGTTTGCGGCCAGACAAAAAAACAAGCCAAGAGTAAGAACAGCCGATAGAGCCGTCGCCCGGCGTGCGGGTCGAGAGTAGCAGAGCTTCAAGTCGAGTCTCCTGGCGAGAACAACAATTCGTATGATGTTGATTTTCCCGCAAAAGATGTAGTTAGGACAAGGGTTAGCGAAATTTGTTCGGTCAACAATTTGTCGCGCGATTCTTGCCTGCAGAGAGCGGTCCTGACGTTTGAACTGCGGATTCCCTACGTCGATTCGCAACCCGCGATGGGTATCGCCACTATGGTTCTGCTGAAAAGAACGGAAAAATAAAAACCCAAACGGTCAAAACCGCTGCACATAGACGGCGCAAAGCTCCGTCCCAGTGCGGGAAAACAACCCTACCTCGTTAAAAACGAACTTCCCAAATTGGTCTTGCCGTGGCGCAGAGGTTGCACAGTAAATCCCGTCAACGGTCGGGTAGCCATCCGCACATCCCCCTGGAACAGGCTCTACGACAAACGCCCAAGAAGAGGGACATCACTTGAATACTGCGCGCTTGCTGGCTCTTATGCTTCTGATAGTTGCACAGGTGTGGGCACAGGACCCGTCGTCCTCGGCCGCGATTTCTAAAATCCGCAACGAAGTTGACGTGCGAAAAGTCGACGATGCGCGAAGCGAAGGTGGAGTGCCCGGCAACGATAGAGATGACCCACGCGGAGAACCCAGCCAAATCGCGCCCGCGAACGACTCGCTGTCCGCCGTTACCTTAGTCTCACTTCCGGACGCTCCCGCGCCACAACCCGTACACCGACCTGTCATCGACAGGAAGTTCATCGCTGTAATGTTGGCACTCGGCGGTGCTGAGACCTTGCGCTTCACGACGCACGATCTGGTCCTCAATCACGAGTTTGCCGCCGGAGCTCCCTGGGTCACGAGCGTCCCTAAGAACGACCATCTGGTCGCCAAGTACGGGGGCATTTATGCCGCCGAAGTGCTCGTGGCTTACGAGCTCAAGAAGCAGCATTCCTGGCTTCCCGGCGACAAGTTCATCCGAAAACTCTGGTGGGCTTATCCTGCGGCCATGGTGCCGATCCACATCAAGAACGGAGTGCGGAGCATCCGTACGCAACCCCCGTCGTGTCCCCCTGACGAATGCCAGTCGCAATAAATTTATACGCGGATCTACCCGAGCATCTTCAAAATGATCTCGGCCGCCGCGTCCGCCGGATGCGCGTCGCCGCTCCCACGCCGCAGCCGCCGCTTCACTTCCGCCAGCCGTTCGATCATCCGTGTCCGCGCTTCGCCATCGGGGATGATCTTGTTCATCTCCGCCACGATGTTTTCCGCCTTGAACTTATGCTGCACCAGTTCGGGCACGACCTCCTCCTCGGCAATCAGGTTGACCATGGCAAAGTAAGGAACTTTCACCCGCGGCTTGCCCAGCGCATAAGTCAACGCCGACACACGGTACACCATGACAAACGGAGTGCCCATCAGCGCAGCTTCGACCGTGGCGGTGCCGCTGGCGACGACCGCCGCGCGCGAGTGGAACAGAGAGGCTCGAGCGTCCCTGGTCAACGCAATGAACGGCCCGATCTTGCGCTTGGCCACGTGACTGTAGAAAAAAAGCTGGTCGTGTACCCACTCCAATTCCAGCGTGGAAGCCACAGGCAGCACAAACTGAAAATCCTTGCCCAGCAGTCGCACGGCGTCGATCATTGCAGGCAGGTTCAACCGGAACTCCTTGGGTCGGCTGCCCGGTAGAATCGCAATCCACGGCTTCTCCGGATCCAGCCCGTATCGATTTGCGAACTGCTCGCGAGATATGTCCGGCGCGGGGAGATCAGCCAGCGGGTGCCCGACAAACGTCGCGTCCACTCCGCGATCGCGATAGAACTTTTCTTCAAAGGGAAAAATAACCAGCGCCTTGTCCACGTATTTGCGCAGAAGTTTGACTCGTCCCTGCCGCCAAGCCCAGAACTGGGGACAGACGTAATAAACAACGGGAATCCCGCGGCGACGCATCTGCCGCGCCACGCGCCAGTTGAACGCCGGAGCGTCGATGACGACGGCAACAGAGGGATGCCGCTCATCTGCCGCGCGAATCAGGTTCCTATAGAGCCCGAGAATTTTCGGAAGATGGCTGACGATCTCGGTGATGCCAACCACGGCCAAGTCCCTGGCGTCGACGAGGATGTCGCATCCGGCCGCACGCATGAGTTCGCCGCCGGCACCGAAGAAATCCACGCTCGTGTGGGGACGAACGACTCGCCGCAGCGCTTCAATCAGCTGCGCCCCATACATTTCACCCGA
>Ga0182018_10001767_pt1 | contig 23571 bp, 22 predicted proteins | sample 812P2MmetaG_FD_120490 | JGI IMG/M metagenome (GOLD analysis project Ga0182018, IMG submission 120490) | Permafrost microbial communities from Stordalen Mire, Sweden - 812P2M metaG | ecosystem: Environmental > Terrestrial > Soil > Wetlands > Permafrost | place: Sweden: Stordalen | collected...
ATGTCGGCGATGTTGGCCGTGTTCCAGCCGACCGTGATCGACATGTCCATGGCCGGGGCCTCGGGAGAGTCGGGATGCGACGGGGACATCCAATCCACCCAGTCGTTCGTGCCGGGGATCCTCTTCTTCGAAACCGGGGCGGTGGACGAGGACTGCACGCCGCCGGCGATGAACGCGCTGTCCATCCCGGCCATGATCGATGCCGCCGCGGTCTCGACGGCGGACAGGCCCGACGAGCAGTGCTGGTTCTGCGCCAGGCCAGCCACGTTCTCCAAACCGGCCTCGAGGGCGATGTAGCGGGCGAGCACCCCGCCTCCGGCGAGGGTCTCGGCGAGGATCAGGCCGTCGAGGTCCTTGGGCGCGATCCCGGTGCGCGCCAGCGACTCGTCGACGACGGCCCTGCCGAGCACCAGGGCATCGGTTTCGGCCAACGTCCCCTTGCGGGCGGTGCCGATGGCGGTCCGGCAGGCCGAGACAATGACGGCGTCAGGCATGGGTGCTCCTCTCTGGGCGGCTCCTGGCACAGTACCAGGAGCCGCCGGGCCAGAGAACGGCCGTGCTCCCCCTCGGGCCGGGGATACACTCCCGCTTCGTGAAGATCGTCTTGGATTCCGAGCGCTGCACCGGCCATGGGCGCTGCTACTCGCTGGCCCCCGAGCTCTTCGACAGCGACGACGAGGGCCACAGCGTGGTGCTCACCCCCGAGGTGCCCGACGGACTGGAGGCCCAGGCCCGACTGGCTGTCCAGAATTGCCCCGAGACCTGCATCAGCCTCGTCGATTGAGCGGCGACACCGAGGACGCGGCCGCAGCCTTCCGGGCGGAATTCACGTCCTGGCTGAACGCTCACCTGACACCCGAACTCGTCAAGGCCCACGGGGAGGGTCGCGGTCTCGAGGAGGGCAACATCGAGATCCTGCGCGACTGGAACCGGACGCTGGCCGACGCCGGGTGGGCCGCTCCGGCGTGGCCCCGCGCCCACGGTGGACGGGACGCCACCATCCCCGAGCAATTGGCGTGGCTCGAGGAGATGTCGGCGGCCGGCGCCCCCGGGGCCATCAACGTCATCGGCGTCTCGAACATTGCCCCCGCCATCATGGCGGTCGGCACCGACGAGCAGCGCGCGCGCTACCTGCGGCCCATGCTGCGGGGGGACGAGATCTGGAGCCAAGGCATGTCCGAGCCCGATGCCGGATCGGACCTGGCGTCGCTACGGACCGCGGCCCGCCTCGACGGTGACTCCTTCGTGGTCAACGGGCAGAAGACCTGGAACAGCCTGGGCCGCCACGCGGACTGGTGCCAGCTCTACGTGCGGACCGATCCGGACGCGCCCAAGCACAAGGGCATCAGTTGCCTGCTCGTCGACATGAAGACACCGGGCGTCGAGGTCCGGCCCTTGCGCACCATGACGGGGGACCTGACGTTCTCCGAGCTCTTCTTCACCGACGTCGCCGTGCCGAGGGCCAACCTGCTCGGCAACCTCAACGAAGGCTGGCGGGTGGCCATGACCACACTCAGCTACGAGCGCGCCGGCGTGGCCCGCCTGCACCTGAGCCTCAACGAGCGGCTCAACCGCTTGATGGCCGACGCCAAGGGACGGCCGGCGATGGAGGACCCGGTCATCCGCGACCGCCTGATGGGGGTCTACGCCCGGATCGCCACCATGGGCTGGACGACGACCCGCGAGCTGCAGGCCATCGGCGCCGGGCGCCAGCCGTCCGCCGCCATGGGGTCCATCGCCAAGCTCATGTGGTCCCTCACCGAGCAGTCCTTGGCCGAGCTGGCGGTCGACCTCCTCGGGCTCGATGCCCTCGTCGGCCGCTGGGGCAAGAATCTGGCGGGGTCGCGCTCGACCACGATCGCGGGCGGCACGACGGAGATCAACCGGAACATCCTGGCCGAGCACGGTCTGGGGCTGCCCCGTTGAGGTCCCGATCACGGGCGCGCCACGTGGGTGCACCGAGCCCGCTGCCTTGACGCGCCCCGCCGGGGATGGGTAAGCACACCAGCAACGACGGAGAAAAGAGAAGCAGCTATGGGAATCATGGACGGCATCCGAGTGGTCGAGGTCGCCTCGTGGACGTACGTGCCGGTGGCGGGGGCCGTGCTGGCGGAGTGGGGCGCGGACGTCATCAAGATCGAGCACCCCGAGAGCGGGGATCCCCAGCGGGGGCTGGCCGCCATGGGCCTCGTCCCGACCGGTCCCGGGGGCGTGGCCCACATGATGGAGCTGCCCAACCGGGGCAAGCGCAGCGTGGGCATCGACATGGGCACCGAGGAGGGGCGCGAACTGCTCTTGAAGCTCTGCGCCACCGCCGACGTGTTCCTCACCAACTTTCGCCCGCAGGCCCGGCGCAAGCTGCGCATTGACGTCGAGGACATCCGTGCGGTCAATCCCACCATCATTTACGTGCGGGGCTCGGGGCAGGGCCAGCTCGGCCCCGACGCCGAGCGTGGCGGGTACGACGGCTGCACGTTCTGGGGCCGTGGTGGCCCTGCGGACATCATCTCGGACCCCGACGAGGGCTACCCGGTCAACCAGCCGGGGCCCGCCTTCGGCGACGTCATCGGCGGCCTGACCATCGCCGGGGGGATCTCCGCCGCGCTCTTCCACCGCGAGCGCACCGGCGAGGGCTCCATCGTCGACAACTCCCTCCTCGGTACCGCCATGTGGGCCACCGCCGCCTCCTCAATGGCCGCCGGCCTCTTCGGCATGACCCACATGCCCAAGCGTGATCGCACGCAGACCCCGAACCCCATCGTCGGCATGTACCGGACGAAGGATGGCCGCTTCCTCTCCCTCGTCATGCTCGAATCCGACCGCTACTGGGGGGACCTGGTCGCCCTGCTCGGTCGCCCTGACCTCGAGAAGGACCCCCGCTTCACTGATGCCAAGGCCCGGGCCGAGAACGCCGCCGCGTGCGTGGGCGTCCTCGACGAGCTCTTCGCCCAGAAGACACTGGCCGAATGGAAGCCCATCCTCCAAAACGCCAAGGGCGTGTGGGCCCCGGTGCAGAACGCGGCCGAGCTCCTCGTCGATCCTCAAGCCATCGCCAACGGCTACGTCCGCGACGTGGAGGCGAAGTCAGGGACCATGTTCCAGATGATTGCCTCGCCCCTGCAATTCAACGAGACGGCTCCGGACCTCACCCGGGCGCCCGACCACGGCGAGCATACGGACGAGGTCCTCGGCGAACTCGGCTACGACATGGACGCGCTCTTGGAACTGAAGATCAAGGGCGCCATTCTCTGAGCGGCGCGGGTCAGCTCCCCTTGGGGGGCAACCCGCCGGCGTAGGTCTTGGTCTCGGTGTACTGCTCGAAACCCTCGATGCCGTTCTGGCGGCCGATACCGCTGGCCTTGTAGCCGCCGAACGGCGAATCCGGCCCGTACCACACGCCACCGTTGATGCCCACCGTGCCGGCACGGATACGACGCGCCACCGCCATGGCGCGTTCCTCGGAGGCCGAGGTGACCCCGACTCCGAGGCCGTACTGGTTCTGGTTGGCCAGCCGGACGGCATCGTCGTCGTCCTCGTAGGGCACGACGACCAGAACCGGACCGAAGATCTCCTCCTGGGCGATCGTCATGGAGTTCTCCACGTCGGCAAACAGGGTGGGCTCGACATAGAAGCCCTTCTCGAGATGAGCCGGCCGGCCGCCACCGACGACGACGCGGGCCCCTTCGGCCTTCCCCTTCTCGATGTAGCCGAGGACGCGCTCGCGCTGCACCGCACTGATCTGCGGGCCTTGGAGGTTGCCCGGGTCGGTGGGGTCGCCATAGGGGACATTGCGGAAGCCCGGCTCCATGATCGCGATGCCCTCGTCGTAACGCGAGCGCGGCAACAGCATCCGGGTCAGCATCACGCAGCCCTGCCCGCCGTGGGAGCAGACGGTCCAGGCCGACCCAAGTTTCACCTCGAAGTCGGCGTCGTCGAGGATGATGTCAGCCGACTTGCCTCCCAGCTCGAGGAAGAGCCGCTTCAAGGAGGGCGCACCCTTCTCCATGATCCGGCGACCGACCGCCGTCGACCCCGTGAAGGAGATCAGGTCCACCCGGGGATCGATGACGAGGTCCTCGGCCACGGCGTTGTCCGAGGTCGTGACGACCTGGAGGACGCCGGGTGGGAAGTCGGTGCGCTCGGCCACCAGGCGGCCGATGCGGGTGGCGTTCCAGGGCGTGTTGGGGGCGGCCTTCAGAATCACGGTGTTGCCGGTGGCCAGGGCCTGGCCGAGCTTGGCCGCGGCCACCTCGAAGGGGTAGTTCCACGGGACGATGGCCCCGACCACTCCCACGGGCTCCTTGGCGACCTTGCGCCAACTGCGGGTCCCGAAGGCCGTGCCCTCGGGCAGGTCGCGCTCCCAGGCGAACTCGTCAATGAACTTGGCCGGCCACGTCAGGCTTTCGGCCAGGGGCGCATCGAGCTGTGGGCCGTAGGTGAGGAGAATCGGGGTGCCGACTTCTGCCACCAGCTCCGCGCGCAGCAGCTCACGCTCCTCTTCGAGCGCCGCCTGCAGTTGCAGGATGCAGCGCTTCCGGAATTCCTTGTCGGTGGACCAGGTGGTCTCATCAAAGGCGCGGCGGGCGGCCCCGATGGCCTCGTCCATGTCGTCATGCCCGGCGTCGGCGACCTGGCCCAGCACCTCTTCGGTGGCCGGGTTGATGTTGTCGAATACCTTGCCCGACTTTGCCTCGACGAGCTTGCCATCGATCAACATGCGCAGCTCACCCTGGAGAGCCGTCGCTTCACTCGTGGTCATTGTTGACTTCCTTCCCCTCCCTCGCCGGTGTGGCGACGGTATGTGAGCCGTAACCGGTGGCAGCGCAAAGCAGCGAGGTCACCTCTCCCGCACGCTACAGCGGCCGCCGGACCGGGCGCCATCGGGCGCCATCGGCCGCCCGCGGATTCCGCGGGACTACCGACTCCGCGCTCAGGACTCTTCGGACCGCGCCGCCTGGGCCGAATCCTCGGCCACCTGGCGGGGCAGGCGTCCGGCCCGTTTGGCCATGAACGCGTGGACGTCCGAGGCGCCGCTGGCGATGGAACAGAAGTCCGCCGTGTTCTGCAGGTGGACCCGCATGCCCATTGTCTCCCAGGCCCGCTTGACGGACTGCTTCACGGTCATGATGGTGGTGAGGGGCATCTGCGCGATGGTGGCCGCCATCTCCTCGACCGTGGACTCGAGATCGTCACGCTTGACAACCTTGTTGATCAGTCCCCACTCCTTGGCCTCCTCGGCCGACAGGGTAGGTCCGAGGTAGAGGTACTCGTAAGCCCGCTTGAAGTTCATGAGCACCCACGGCTCAATGATTGTTTGGGCTCCCGGCAGGCCGAAACCCTGGGGTAACGGCATCTGGAAGTAGGCGTCGTCGGCCGCAACGGTGAGGTCGCAGAGGTAGCCGTAGATGGTCCCGCCGCCCACGCAGTACCCATGGACCTGGGCGATGGTGGCCTTGGAGAATTCCCACAAGTTCAGCGGAGGCCACAAGAACAGGTCGTAGTTGTGCTTCTTCCAAGTCCGCTCGGGCGTCGGCCCCGTCGTCGGATAGACCTTCGCCATCTCCTCGGGCTCGACGATCGCGTGCCCGGCGCAGAATCCCTTGCCGTTGGCCTTGACGATCAGGACCTTGACCTCTTCGTCCCGGTCGGCCCATTTCAAAACATCCTCGAAGTCATATACCTGCTGGGCGGTCTGGATGTTGGCCTTCTCGGGCATGTTGAGGATCAGGCGCGCGATGGGCCCATCCTTCTCGTAGATGATGGTCTCCAGTTCGGTGCGATCCATGTGCTGACCCTCCCACTCGGGCGAGGGGGACCTGTCCCGTCTCTCGCCCTGCTCTATTGCGACGACGCACCCTATGCGACGGCGCCGAGGCCCGGTGGCGGCCTCGTGGCGATCCCGTCCATCTCCAGGCCGTTCAGTTGGGCAGATATGCTCCACCTCCGGCCGCGGGGGCGGCCAGCGGGGAGGATGCGCGCGCGGTGATCATCACGGCAGGGTTGCGACTGGCCAGTGTCGTCTGCGACACGGAGATCATCGCCATCAAGGCACCCAAAGAGGACGTGGACCTGCGGTGCGGCGGGCATCCGATGGTCGCGCTGGCAGAGAGGGTGGCCCGCACCGGCGCACCGGCCGCGCCGCACGACAAGGGCACCCTCATCGGGAAGCGCTATGCGCTGGCCGATCCGGCGGTCGAAGTGCTCTGCACCAAGGCCGGCGACGGTTCGCTGTCCATCGGCGACGTGGCGCTGCCCGCCAAGGAGGCGACCCCCCTCCCTTCGTCGGATTAGGGCAGGCGCTCCTCAGAGGTCACGCAGGCCGGGGGCGACTTCCCGGGCAAAATATTCGATCCCCTGGCGCCGCTCCTCGTGGGACATGCCGGCCACGACCAGCTCGACAACCAGGTGATGACAGGGCACCAACGGATTGGCCGCCAACATGGCGCCGATGCCATCGACCCAGCGCTGGGGATTGCCGATGATGAAGTCCTGACGGGCACCGTTGGAGAACAGATCGGCTTCACCAGAGGCCAGCAGCCAGGAGCGGTAGTGCTCCCAGATCCAGGTGGCGTGGGGACCCACGGACTCCCAGGCCGCATCGTCGGTGGGTCCGGCGTAGCCGAGGACGACTGTGGCGTAGCGCTGACGTGCCGGGTCGCGGCCGTGGCGCCCGAGGGTCTCCACGTAGCGCTCGTACGCCTCTTTGGGAGGGTGGATCGCCAATCCCTCGCAGCCCAACCGCACGGAGCGCTCGAGAGCGCGCTGGCCCAGGCCCGCGGTCAGGATCGGGGGGCGGGGTCGCTGCACCGGGCGCGGCGTCATGACCACGTCTTCGAGGTGGTACCAACGCCCGTCGAAGTCCACCCGCTCCTCTTGTAGACACCGGACCAGCACCTCGAGCCCCTCTTCCATGCGCGCGCCGCGAGTCGAGGGCGACAAGCCGACCGGCGTCTCCTCGTCCCCTCGATAGCCGATGCCGACGCCGAGGGTCAGGCGGCCGCCGGAGAGGATGTCGACGGCCGTCGCCGCCTCGGCCACCCGGAGCGGATCGTGCTGGGGAAGGAGCAGCACGAACGTGCCGATCCGCGCCCGTTCGGTCCGCATGGCCACGGCGGCAGCCATGGTGAGCGGCGAGGGCGTCCACCCGTCATCGGTGAAGTGATGCTCCGCCAGCCAGATTCCGTCGAAGCCCAGTGAATCGGCCAGGGCGATCTCGTCCATGGTGTCGCGGTAGAGATCGGCGACCGGGCGGGCCCATTGCGGCGGGTTGCGGAACGTGAACAACAGCCCGATGTCCATCTATCCCTCGCCTCCCTGTGCCGGAAGTACGGCCGACCAGACCATCTGGTTCATCTCGACGTCGACGCGGAGCCGGGTCAGGCTGGTCGACTGGATCCGCCACCCCGCGTCGGTCTTCACATACGTGTCGTGGTAGTGGCCGAAGCCGCGCAAACTGCGTACGGGACCGGCCGGCCAGCGCAGCAAGTCCTCCATGGCCCAGATCCCCCGGGCCGTCGTCGGTGAGAGGATCTCGATCTCGGGCATGTGGCCGTGGACGGTCTGCACCCCTTCCATTCCGGCCTCGGCCATGGCGGCGATATCCGGCGCCCCGCGGGTGACGTGCGCGACGTCGCCGGGGGAAGCTCCGGCCTCTTCCGACATGTCCATAACGGCATCGGGGGCGAAGACATGGGCGAAGCCGTCCCAATCCTTCGTATCCATGCAGCGGAAGTAACGCGCCTTCAACTGCTTGATCTCCTCGGCCGCCAGGAGCTGCTCCGCTGGGTCCATGACCAACTTCCCTCCCCGCCGGACGCCCTGGTGGAGCTGACCGTCCCGTCGTATCCCATTCGAAATGCGCACGCCCATATTGCTCCGGATGCTCAACGCATGCTCCGGACACTCAGCCTTCTGCGGCGCGCTCCTCCTGGAGCCTGCGCTTGAGCACCTTGCCGTTGGGCTCGCGTGGAAGACGCGCGACGAACTCGAACGTTCGTGGTCGCTTGAAGTCCGCCAGGTGCGCCGACAGGCGCTCGAGGAGCGCGGTCTCGTCCGGTGTCGCCCCGGACCGCAGCTCCACCACCGCGTGCACCCGTTGTCCCATCCGCGCGTCGGGCAAGCCGAACACCGCCGCATCGACGACGTCGGGGTCTTCCGCCAGGGCGTTCTCCACCTCGGCCGGGTAGATGTTCACCCCGCCGCTCACGATCAGGTCGGTTCGCCGGTCGGCGATAAAGAGGTAGCCCTGTTCGTCGAGATGCCCCAGATCCCCCACCGTGACGAAGTCGTCGTGGTAAGCCGCCTCGGTCTTGGCGGCGTCACCCCGATAGCTGAAATGCGCCCCGGGGAATTGGCTCACGTAGATGGTGCCGATCTCGCCCGGAGGGGTGGGCCGGCCCCGGTCGTCAAGCACCCGCACGGTGAGCCCGGGGAACGGCCGCCCCACGCTGCCCGGCTTGAGGATCCATTCGCCAGGCGAAATCACCGTGCCCATCGCCTCGGTGGCGCCGTAGAGCTCCCACACCGTCCCGCGGGGGAAGACCTCCAGGATGCGCCATTTGAGGGCGACCGGGCACGTGGCCGCCGCGTGGAGGACCAAACGAATGCTCGCGGTGTCGTGCTTCGTCCAGTCCGACTCGAGGATGCGGACGAAATGGGCGGGAACCATCTGGGTGCGGGTGACCCGGTGCTCGGCGATAAGGGCCAAGCAACCCTCACCCGTGAAGCGGTCCTGGACCACGACGCGGCCGCCCTCCCACAGGGCGTACTCGGCGTACGCGCTCGGCGCCGTGTGGTACAGCGGGCCGTTGATCAACTGGACGGCGTCGGGCCCGTAGCCCCAGAACGCGGCGACGGCCGAACTGGTGGCCTCGGCCGCGGGCATCGGGGGCGGGCGGTCGACGGCCTTGGGTCGACCGGTGGTGCCCGAGGTGTACCCCAACATGGCGGGTGGGGTGTTGAGGAAGTCACGCCGGGGCGGGGCGGTGGAGGGCGGGGCGAATCCAGGCGCATCGACGTCGAGCCCGGCGACACCTTCGGTGCTGAAGCGAACCGCCCCCTCGGTGCAGCAGATCTTCATCTTCGAATCGGCGACGATGTACTCCACCTCGTCGGAGGTAAGGCGCGGTGAGATCGGCACGAACAGCGCGCCGAGACGGGCGACGGCGTGGCTGACGATGAACCACTCGGCCCGGTTGTGCAGCAGGAGGCCGACGGCGTCGCCCGCTTCGACGCCCCGCTCGGCCAGCACGAGCGCCAACCCGTTGGCCCGCTCCTCGAGCTCGCCGAACGTCAGCCGGCGCTCACCGTCTAGAAGGGCAATGCGGTCCGGATCGATCGAGGCCGTTACCGAAACGCCGCGCGGATACGAGCCGATCTGCCCGCTCATCGACCCTTCGCGGGGCCAGGCGTGCGCCCGATGGGGCCGAGCTCCTCGGCGATCTGCTTCATGGCCGCGGTCTCGCGGTCCCAGACGGAGACGATCTGTTCGGCCCAGCCCTCGCGCAGGAGCGCCTTGTTGGCTACCAGGGCGGCGATCTCGTGCGCGGCGAGTTGCTGCGCCAGCTGCAGCGCCTGGGCAAGGGCCTGCCCGGCCGGAGCCCGGGCCAGGGCGAAGCCGTTGGCCACCATCTCTTCGGCGCTGAACACGCCGCCCGAGAGGACCATCCACATGGCCTGCTGGGGACCGACCCGCTTGGGCAGGAGCCAGCTGCTGGCGGCCTCGGCACAGGTTCCCAGGGCGACGAAGGGCATGCGCACGGTGGCCGCCGCGTCCATGACCACCAGATCGCAGTGGAGCAGGAGCGTGGCCCCGAGGCCAACGGCGAGACCGTTGACGGCGCCGATGAGTGGTTTGGGGAAGGTGGCCAGCCGCTGGATCATTGCGTTGAAGTAGACGCCCAGCTCCGCGCTGCCCTCGGGGGTGCCGACGGCATCGAGGTCCACCCCGGCGGAGAACGCCCGGCCGTTCCCGGTGATCACGCACACCGCCACACCGGGATCCTCCGCCGCGGCAGTGAGCTGCGCCGTCAGCGCGTCGTACCCCGGTGCCGTGAAGGCATTGAGCTTGTGCGGCCGGTTGAGCACCAGGGTCCGGACCCGGCCCTCGTCCTGCGCCCGCACCTCGAATGCGAAGCGTTCGTCATCACCCATACGCACGTCCCCCGGCTCGAACCCCTCAAGATAGCGGCACCGCCGGGACCGGCGGCGGTGCCGCTGACAGCACGCGCACTTTGGCACATTGCCCCGCTCCCATTAGCGTGACCTGGCCGCGCCGTGTTCGGCGATCGGCCGTCGGCGATCGGGAGGGCACACCATGGCGCAGGACACCGAAAGTGGCGACGTACTCATCGACCGCTCCCACGCCGGCGTGGCCCTGGTGACGCTCAACCGGCCCCATCACCTCAACGCGCTCACCTCGGAGATGCTGACCGAGATGTACGACACCTTCGAACAGCTCGGGCGGGATTCCCATTGCCGGGTGATCGTGGTAACCGGGGCCGGCAGAGGATTCTGCGCCGGAGACGACCTGCAGGACTATCGTCCGCCCTCCTTCCTCCCGACCGACGTGGGCCCCTCCCAGTCCTTCATGTACCAGCAGAAGTACGTCGCCCAGCTCGTGCCCCGGCTGCGCGCCCTCCCCCAGCCGGTGATCGCCGCGGTCAACGGGGCGACCGCCGGGGCTGGGTACGCCCTGGCTCTCGGTTGCGACCTCCGTCTGGCCGCCACCTCCGCCGCGTTCGTCAATTCCTTCGTCAAGATCGGCGCGTCCGGGGCGGAGATGGGCCTGAGCTGGCTGCTGCAGCGCATCGTGGGCGCCACCCGGGCCGCCGAGCTCGTGCTCACCGGGCGCCGGGTGGGCGGCGAGGAGGCCGCCCGCATCGGGCTGGTCCTCGAGACCGTGCCGGACGGCCAGGTCGTCGACGCTGCCATGACGCTGGCCGACCAGATCATCGCCAATACACCGTTCGGCACCTGGATGGGGAAGGCCACGTTGTGGTCGAACCTGGAGATCTCGAGCCTGGCCGCCGCCATCGATCTCGAGGCGCGCACGCAGGTGCTGACGCTGGGCACCGAGGACGGCAAGGAGCAACTGGCCGCCTTCCGCGACCGGCGGCCCCCCGTCTACAAAAACCACTGAGGCACAAGAGCAACAGACGCAGCAGCACCACAGAGGCGGCGCTGAACGCGGCCGGGGCCGTTCAGGTGTCGAGGCGCACGTAGGACAGGGTTGCCGTGGCGACGAGCTTGCGGTTGTCGCCCACATCGATGACATCGCACTGGACGACGATGTTGCGCCGCCCCTTGCGCAAGAGCGTCGAGACGGCGCGCGCTGGCCCCACCGTCACCGCAGAGAGGAAGCGGATCAACATGTCGGAGGCCACGATGTTCTCGGAGCCGCCGGCGCTCACCGCGCACCCGGCCGCCCCGCACTCGATGAGGGCGCCCATGATCCCGCCCTGCACGCTTCCGTGCGGATTGACCACCTCGTCACGCAGGTCCATCTCGAGGGCAGGACCCCGCTCGGCGTCGACCACCCGGCGCATCTGCATGGCGGTCAACACATGGGAGGGCCCGAGATCGATCGGCCGCGGGCTCTGGTCTTCTGCCACTTCTTCTCCCCTCGTCGAAACCCTACCGGCGGCCGGGCCGGGCCACACCGTAGCGAGTGGCGCCCCGGTACCGCCCCCGACGCGGCATCGCTACGCTCGTCCCCGCCCGGCCGCGGCCCGGCGGGGCGGCGAGGAGGGCCACGATGGCGGAGTGGGAACAAAGGGCGGCGGACGCGGCAGTCACGGTCGCGACCATCTCGCTCGAGGTGGGAGGGGAGGCAGTCCCGACCGTCGTGTGCCGGCCGGACAGGACCCCGCCGCGTGCGGCGGTGGTGCTCGCCACCGAGGCCCAGGGCGTCAACAACTTCATCAAGGGCGTGGGGGTGGAGCTGGCCGCCCATGGCTATGTCGCCGTGATTCCCGACTACTACCACGGCGCCGGCCCGCCTGATCCCGAGATCCTGGTCGACATCGCCCATATGGGCCCGCTGCTCGACGCCATCGCCTCCCTCGACTTCCGCCGGGGCGCCGAGGACATGCTCGTCGGCGTGGCCCACGCGCGGGAGCACGAGCAGGTCTCCCGGGTGGCCGTCTGGGGCTACTGCACCGGCGGCACGCTTTCATGGTTGGCGGCCGCGCTGGGTCGGGAGGTCGACGCCGCCGTGCTCTTCTACCCGAGCCAGCCCACCTTCCACGAGCTCTCCGCCACCCAGCCCCAGAACCCGATCGACATGATCTGGCAGATCCGCTGCCCCGTCCTCCTGCTCGTCGGGGACGAGGACATGGTCTGGCCGCCCGAGCTTCTCACCGAGGTGACCCAGCGCTTCGCGACGTGGGAGATCCCGCTCGAGACCGCCGTCTACGCCGGCGCCGGCCATACCTTCGCCGGCCATTTCGAGGACTGGCACCGGCCCGACGCAGCGGCACAGGCCATGGAACGGGCCCTCGCCTTCGTGGACCGGCACCTCTGATCCCCTGCCCCGCCTTCGGCGGGCGACCGGCCTCGGCACGCCGGCCTCCGGATCTCGTCCCGGTAGGCTGGCGTAGAGTGAGCGGGCGACGACAACGGTCGTTCTCGTCTCGCCCCGGACCCAGCCCGGTTCCGCCGGGAGCGCGTGACGGCGGGGAGGGCGACATGGGGAGGCACTGGCAATGACGACGACAGAGGCGGCCCCGTTCCGCGTGATCGACGCCGACACGCACATGACCGAGGTCCACGACCTGTGGACCTCGCGCGCGCCGGCCACGCTCAAGGACCGGGTCCCCCATGTCGAAGATGTCGACGGGATCGCCATGTGGGTCATCGAGGGCAAGGTCATGGGCCGGGCGGGCGGTGGCGGGGTCATCGGGCGCGACGGTGAGAAGGTCAACGCCCAACAGGGCCTCTACGAGTTCACCATCGACGACATCCACCAGGGGGCCTGGGACCCCAAGGTCCGACTGGCCATGATGGACTCGGTCGGCATCCACGCCGAAGTGCTCTACCCGAACGTCATAGGTCTGGGCGGCCAGGCGATCTCGGCCGCGGTGCCCGATCCCTCGTTCCGCCTCAGCCTGCTGCAGATCTACAACGACCACATGGCCGACATCCAAGCCGAGTCGGGCGACCGCCTGCTGCCCATGGGGGTGCTGCCCTCGTGGGACGTCGCCGCATGCGTGGCGGAGGCCGAGCGCGTGGCGGCCCTCGGGACGCGGGGCGTCAACATCACCTCGGACCCCCAGGACCAGGGCGCGCCGGACCTGGCCAGCCCCGAGTGGGACGCGCTGTGGGACGTCTGCAGCGCGCTCAGCCTTCCGGTGCACTTCCACATCGGGGCCAGCCTGACCACCATGAGCTACTTCGGGACGTACCCGTGGCCATCACAGCAGCAGGACTCCAAGCTCGCCATCGGCGGCACGCTGCTGTTCATCGGCAATGCCCGGGTCGTGGTCAACATCATCACCTCAGGCATGCTGGACCGTTACCCGCACCTCAAGATCGTCTCGGTCGAGAGCGGCTCCGGTTGGATCCCCTTCATTCTGGAGGCACTCGACTTCGAGATGTTCGAGAACGCCCCGGCGCAGGCCGCCAAACTCGAGCTCCGCCCGTCGGAGTACTTCCGGCGCCAGATGTACGCCACCACCTGGTTCGAGCGCACCCACCTGCCCCACATCGTCGCCGCCGTGGGCGAGGACAACATCATGTTCGAGACCGACTTCCCGCACCCCACCAGCCTGTGGCCGGATCCCTTGGCGGTCGCCAGGGAGAACATGGTCGGGATCAGTGAAGAGGTGCAGCGCAAGATCATGGGCGACAACGCCGCCGCGCTCTACCGCTTGTAAGTTCTGGCGTCCGGTGGGCAGAAAAGATCCCGGCAATGAAGAGGGGGCACGTTGAGCACGACTGAACAAAAAGCGGGTGCGCCGTTCCGCATGGTGGTCGAAATGGGGAAGATCCGCGAGTTCGCCCGGGCCACCAAATCGGGCAATCCGGAATACCTGGAGGTCGAGAACCCGGTGGCACCTGCCACGTTCCTCGTGACCTCGGCGTTCTGGCAGAACACGCGCGGGGGGAATCAGGCCGGCTCCGGCTTCACCAGCTACGAGCGCGTCCTGCACGGTGCCCAGGAATTCATCTTCCACGGCGAGCCGCCGCGGGCAGGGACCGCCCTCACGGTGCAGGCCCGACCGGGGCCTTCCTACGAGAAGACCGGCCGACGCGGCGGCGTGATGAAGTTCCACGAGACGGTGACCGAGTACCGCGACGAGACCGGAAGGCTGGTGGCCGAGGCGCACGGGACCATCATTGAGACGAGCCAGGCACCGACGGGGGGAACGGACAAGTGAGCGCGCCCCGAGCCGCCGAGTTGGCCGAGGGCACCGAACTCGAGCCTTTCACCGACAAACCTTTGACCGTCACCGACTTCGTGCGCTACCAGGGAGCCTCGGGCGACATGAACCCGGCCCACCACGACACCGAGTTCGCACAGCGCGCCGGCTTCCCCACCCCTTTCGCCGTCGGCATGCTCCAGGCGGGCGTGCTGGCCACCTACCTCACCGACCAGTTCGGGGCGTCGGCCATCCGCCGCATCAAGGTGCAGTGGAAGGAGCAGGCCTGGCCGGGCGATGTCCTCACCTACCGGGCCACGGTCGTCGGCACGCGCCACGAAGACGGCCAACATTACGTCGACCTGGAGGCCACGGTGACCCGCCAGACCGGCGGCGTCCACCTGATCGGGTGGGCCACGTTCGTCGTCGAGCCATGAACAGCGCGCCCGGGTGGCGGCGCGCGTGAGCCTCGAGTTCGACGGGGCGTGCGTCGTCGTCACCGGCGGAGGCCATGGCATCGGCAGGGCGCTAGCCGAGCGCTTCGCGGCCGAGGGGGCGAAGGTGGTCGTCGCTGATATTCACGCTCCCCGTGCCGAGAAGGTGGCCCAGCGGATCGGCGGATTGGCGGTGCCCGGTGACGTCGCCAGCCCGGAGGCGATGATCTCTTTGGTCGCGCGCGCCGTCGACGCGTTCGGACCCGTGCGCGTCTTCTGCTCCAACGCCGGCATCACCGGAGGGTTCGGGCTCGAGTCGACGCCGGCGCAGATCGACGAGGTGACGCGCGTCAACCTGCTCAGCCACGTGTGGGCAGCCCAGGCCGTCGTGCCGGCCATGGTCGCCCACGGCGGCGGCCATCTGGTCCAGACGCTTTCGTCGGCCGCACTGATCACAGGGCCGGCCCCGATGGGCTACACGTTCACCAAGCACGGGGCGCTCGGCTTCGCCGAATGGATCCAGCTCGCCTACGGCGACCGCGGTATCAAGGTGACGTGCCTGTGCCCCAACCTGGTCAACACCGGGATGATCGGGCGCAACGAGGACGACGAGGAGGCCGGTACCATTTCTGCGCTTCCGGAGGGACTCGGCGACGTCGTCGAGCCCGAGGACTGTGCCGAGCAGACCCTGGCCGCCATGCGCGCGGGCAGATTCCTGGTGCTCCCCCACCCCCAGGTCGGAAAATCGTTCCGGCGCAAGGGCGAGAACTACGACCTCTGGATCGATCACACAGCCCAGCGTCTGCGCGCCCTGCGGCCGGGAGACAACCCGTAAGGAGCGGTTCCCTTGAGATTACGTTTCGCCCAAATCTGGTCGACCATCCCGAGTGGGCAGTACCGGGCCCCTCGTCACAATGGCGTGCTCGCCTGATTCGCTGCCCGTGCGACGTTCGTAGATACTGTGGAACACGCTATGACCACATTTAGCTCCGAAGACGGAGCACCACATTTCGATCCGGACGCAGTCCACGCCAAGTACCTCGAAGAGCGAGACAAGCGCCTCGTCGAAGGGCGAGCGGCCATCAGGGACCTGTCCGGCGACACGCTGTTCGGCAAGTACCGGGAGGACCCGTTCACGCCCTACGTCCACCGCGAGCCGGTCACGGACGACGTGGACGTGGCCATCGTCGGGGCCGGCATCGGTGGCCTCGTGGCCGGTGCCGAGCTGCGTAAGGCCGGAATCGGGAAGATCCGGCTGATCGACGAGGCGGGCGGTGTCGGCGGTACCTGGTACTGGAACCGCTACCCGGGAATCATGTGCGACGTCGAGTCCTACTCGTACATCCCGATGCTCGAAGAGCTCGACTACGTGCCGAAGACCCGGTATGCCTACGGCGCCGAGATCCGTGAGTGCCTCGAGATGCTGGCCGAGAAGTTCGACCTCGTCGCCGACGGTCTCTTCCACACCCGGGTCACCTCGACCGTGTGGAACGAGGAGCTCGCCCGCTGGGTCATTGAGACCGACCACGGAGACATGATCCGCGCCCGCTACGTAGTCGAGGCGGTCGGCATCCTCAATCTCATGAAGCTCCCCGACATTCCGGGCATGGAGCTCTTCAAGGGGAAATCGTTCCACACGGCGCGCTGGGACTACGAGTACACGGGTGGGGACGCCTCCGGGCACCTCGACAAGCTCGCCGACAAGGTGGTCGCCGTCATGGGAACCGGGGCGAGCGCCGTCCAGTGCATTCCCCACCTGGCCGAGTCAGCCAAGCATCTCTACGTCTTCCAGCGCACGCCGGCACCCGTCGGGTACAGAGGCAATCGACCGACGACGCCCGAGTTCGCCGAAGAGCTCCGCGGCCATCCCGGCTGGCAGCGCGAGCGGATGTACAACTTCCACGACGTCCTGCGGGGCGCCGCCGAGAAGGACCTCGTCGACGACGCATGGACCAATTACTGGCCCAGGACGAGGGCCCGGCGACGCCCGCCCGACATGAGCATGGAACAGTACATGTACGAGATGGAGCGCGAGGACTTCGCCGTCATGGAAGAACACCGGGCGTGGATCGACGAGTTTGTCACCGACCCGGAGGTGGCAGAAATCCTGAAGCCGTACTACCGCTACGTGTGCAAGCGGCCCTGCTTTCTCGACGAGTACTACCCCACCTTCAGCCGGCCGAACGTCACCGTCGTCAACTGTCCGGCCGGAATTGAGCGGATCACCGAGACCGGGGCCATCTGCAATGGCCAGGAGTACGAGTTCGACCTTCTCGTCTACGCGACGGGATTCGAGGCCGAGGTGACGCCGTTTCCCCGTCGGGCGGCACACGACATCATCGGTCGTGGGGGCCTCTCCGTAGCCGAGGCATGGGCCGAGGGGCCCGCCACCCTCCACGGCATAATGACGAGGGGCTTCCCGAACATGTTCATCATGCCCTCACCAGGCCAGCAATCCGTCATCACCGTGAACTTCACCCTGGTGAATTCGGAGGCGGCCGAACACATCGGCCACACCGTCAAGCTTCTTGACGAGCGGGGGGTCCGGATCTTCGACGTCTCGCAGGAGGCTCAGGACGCCTACGTCGACTTCATCCTGAGCAGGTACGTGGCTGCGTTCGAAATGATGGAAGCGTGCACCCCCTCCAGGGTGAATTTCGAGGGGAATCCCCGAGCGGCGAACCCCCGAAGCGGTTCGTGGGGGGGCGGTATGGGCGATCTGCACGGATGGATACGGATGCTCGCGGCATGGCGCGAACAAGGTGAGTTCGAAGGACTGGAGCTCGACCAACCAGCAGTGACGCGCGAAAGGGTGTGAGTGGTACGCCATCGAACAGTTGGCGACCGATACCTTGCTCGCCATGGATCAGAAGGGGGAGTCAGCGGTGAGGCAGTCACAAAAGACACCGGCGGCGCGCAGGCGCGGAGTTCGCAGGAGGAACCTTGTCCTCCGATAAGGCGCGCCGTCAGCGTATTGTTGTCGTAACAGGCGGCGCGGCGGGAATCGGCGCGGCGATTGCCCAGGCATTCGGTCACAGCGGCGCCTTCGTGGTCACAGTGGATCCGGTCCTTTCGCTGGACGGTTCGAGCCGGATCGCCGACGAGGGGCCCACGACGGCTCAGCAGATCATCGATGCCGGGGGGACTGCGCGGGCCTCCAACCTCTCGGTCACCGACCGAGAGGGGGTTCAGACGCTCTTCGCCGACTTGGTTGAGGAGTTCGGGGCCCTCGACACGGTTGTCAATGTCGCCGGAATCTCGCGCCCCACCGACTTCGCCGCCGGAAGCGAGGAGGACTGGGCCGCTGTCATCGGCGTGCACCTCGACGGGTATCTCAACGTCCTCGGCGCGGCGCTGCCCATCATGGTCGAGGCCGGGCACGGCCGGATACTGGGAGTCACCTCAGGTTCAGGATGGCGACCGGCCAACACCGGAGCGTACGGGTGCGCCAAGCGCGCCGTGGCTGCGCTGACCTGGCAGATCGGGCAGGCGACACCGGCCGGCGTGACCGTCAACGCCCTTTCTCCGATCGCCTTGACCAGGATGATCACCGGTGCGCGGTCAAGTGCAGCGGGAGGTCAGTCGGCGGCGGACGCGAGGACCGGGGGGCTGTCCCTCGGTGCAGCTCCGCCCCCGGAGAATCTCGGACCGGTCGGCGCCTACCTCGGGAGCGAGGAGTTCTCCTGGTGCCGGGGGCAGGTGATCTTCTCGAATGGCGCGGAGGTGGCGTTGGTCACCCCCCCACGTCTGCTCGAAGTCTGCCGGACCGCGGACGTCAGTGCGCTGCCGCACGCCCTTGCAGCCGTCTTCCCGATCGCCATCGTTCCAGCCGAGGCCGGGCAGTCCACTAACGGCGGGAGCACCCCGCGCTTCGGTCCGGTGTTCGACGAACCGGCGCCCGACTCTGGAGCCACGCCGTCTTCAGCCCTCACGTGCCTGGTCGTGACCGACGACCCTGCATGGGGGAATGCGATCAGTGCTGGCCTGACTTCGCAGGGCGTCAGCTGTGTGGGCTTAGGAGCAGGAGATGCGGCTCAGCCCGTTTCGACCGAAATGGCAGAGGGATTCGCAGCGTCCCAGCAGCTGGCACAGGCGGCCCGCGACGCGGGTCCGTTCGATGCGGTGGTCGTGGTGGCCCGTCAGGGGGCGGGCGCCGAGGCACCCGACGACAGTTGGCAACAGATTCTCGACGAGCACGCCGGGTTGGCCCAGAAGCTGCTCAACGACGCCGGGTGGGCACGAGCCGTTGCGGACCACTCGGCCCAGGCCGACCGGCCCGTCAGCCTGGTCATGGTCACCGACGCCACGTCCGCGGGCGGCCGCAGCAGGGCACAAGCTGTTGCGCAGCATGCCCGGTCGTCCCACACGGCGACCTCGGACCGGGTCGACGCTTTTGCCATCAGCGTTGAGACCGTCGACGAAAATGAACGACGGACTGTGGCCGATCTTGTGACGCACCTCGTGCGCAGTCCCGATGTCGCCGCCCTCTCGGGCGCCGAGCTGGTCGTGGCGTCCGGTTGGTTCGGGCTGCGCAGCCACCCGAGACCTGCCGCAACCATCTCATTCGGCGGCCCGGCCATTCCCGGATGGCTCGATGCCGCCTTGCGCAGCGTCGTCAACGAAAGCGCCGGCTGAAAGTGCCCAGGCAGATTCGCCGGCTCGCCGGCCTTCACGAGGAGAAAACGCGATGGCACCGACGATCGACCGAATAGTCGACGCCCACGTGCACCTGTGGGACCCGGCCCGCACCGATTGGTACCCGTACCTTTCAGGACTCCGGGACCTCAACATGGGCGACATCTCGGGGTGGGCCCGCTACTACGACCAGAAGATTTACTTCGCCGAATCGGCAAAGTGGAACGTGCGAAAGTTCGTCCACGTCGCTGCGGCGACACAATTCGTCGCTGAGACTTTGGAGAAGGATGAGGAGGCCCGGGAGACGGGACACCCCGATGCGATCATCGGGGGCGTTGCCCTGAACCAGTCCGTGGCCACAGCGATCGACCAGCTCGACGCGCAGATGGCCGCGCCGCGTTTCCGGGGGGTCCGCCCGATGGGAGGCAGCACCGACGTGGTGCCGAATGTCGACATCCTGAGAGCGCTCCAGGAGCGTGGCCTCGTATTCGAGATGATCGCCCACCCCGAAGACCTGCAGGATGCGGCGACCTCGCTGGCGGGCTGGAGCGACCTGACGGTCGTCATCGAGCACACTGGATGGCCGCATTCGAAGGAAGAGTTCACAGTATGGAAGGCGGGAATGTCCGTCTTGGCGTCGCTTGGCGCCAATATTCACTGCAAGCTCTCCGGTCTGTCCTTGGGGCTCGGGGCCATGAGCGCAGACGCCTTTCGGCCCTGGATTGAGCACTGTCTCGAGGAGTTCGGCGTCGATCGCTGCTTCTTCGCAAGCAATCTCCCGCCCGATGGCGCCGTGGGCACATTCGACGATCTCTACTCCGCCTATGCCACTCTGACCGCTGGCCTCGAGGCTGAAAGCCGGGACAAACTTTTCGCCGCGAACGCAGAGCGCGTGTATCGCTGTTAGTCGGCAGCCCGGCGCCGCTCAGAGCCGCCCTTCGGGGCGGATCTCTTCGGGGATCCACGACGGTGCCCGCCGCTCCTTGAACGCCTGCCAACCCTCGACGCGTTCGGGGCCGATCAGGCTGTGCTCCATGGCGCGGCGGTCGAACGTGCCGTAGAACGCGTCGATGGACTTCTTCACCGCCGCCCGTGCTTCGGGTGCCATGTAGCAGCACTCGGTGAGCGCCTCGGTCGCCGCCCGCAGAAGGTCCTCGTGGGGGACAGAGCGCGCCACCAGCCCCCAGTCGAGGGCCTCCGCGGCGTCGACCCGCCGGCCGGTGAGCAGCATGTCGCGCGCCCGGGCGGGACCTATCTGTCGGGGCAGGATCTGGCCGTAATAGGTATCGGCGATGCCGCGCAGCAACTCCGGGGCGCGGAAGGTGGCGCGCTCGCTCGCCACCGCCACGTCGGCCAGCAGCGAGATCATGAGACCACCGCCCTGGCACAGCCCGTTCACCGCGACGACGACCGGCTTGTCGGATCGGCGCACGGCATCGAAGGGCACCACGTCCATGCCCAAGAGACCGAGTCCCTCCCAGTTGTCGTCGGTGGCATTGCCGAGGTCGCCGCCGGTGATGAACGTCTCGCCCTCGGCCCGGATGAGCAACCCGGCAATGTGGTCGCTGCGGTTCACCTGCTCGATCGCATGACGGATGCCGAAGTACATCGCCGGGGTCAGCGTGTTCTTGAATTGGGGCCGATCGACCACCAGCACTGCAAAGGGCGGCTGGCGCTCGAAGCGCAGATAGTGGGTTCCGCACCAGTCACCCAGCGGAGCGCGGGGGCCCTCAGGCGGAACCACGGCGTGCCCTACCGCGGCCGCGACGGGGACGCATTATGGCGCACCTCGTCGAAGGGCTTGTCCTTGTCCGCGGCGTACTCGCGTGGCATCCCGAGGATCCGTTCGCTGATGATGTTGCGCTGCATCTCGTTGCTGCCGCCCCCGAGGCTCCCGCTCTGGCGCGACAGGAACTCGATGCCCTTCTCCCCGGCCAGATCGCCCTCCGCCCAGGCGCCGGCGCCGGCGCCGGCAAGCTCGAGGGCGATATCTTGGTGGCGCTCGGCATTCGTGGCGGCGTAGAGACGGTGCAGTGAGCCCGCCGGACCCGGGAATTTTCCGGTGCTGATGCCCTTGGTGACCCGGCTGATGAGCTGCGCGCCGACCAGGTCATTTGCCCGCGACTCGGCCACCAGCTGGCGTACGTGCGAATCGCCGGTGCGCCCGGTCGCCCGGGCCAGATCGATCAGGTCTGTGCGTCCGGAGCCATGCTCCCCGCGCCCGCCGAAGACCCCACTCGTGTAGGGAGAGCCCCCGCCGACGGCGTCGCGCTCGTGATAGAGCAGCCGAGTCGCCACCGTCCACCCGTCGTTCACCTCGCCGACCACGTTCTCGGCGGGAATCGCCACGTCGTCGAAGAACTCTTGGCAGAACTCGCTGGAGCCGTTCACCATCTTGATCTGCTGGACCTCGATCCCGGGCTGGTGGATCTTCACGATGAAGCAGGTGAGTCCCCGGTGCTTGGGGACGTGCCACTCCGTACGCGCCAGGCACAGCGCGTAGTCGGCACGGAAGGCGCCCGAGCTCCAGATCTTCGAACCGTTCAGAATGAAGACGTCGCCGTCCCGGGTGGCCCGGGTGACGAGGCTGGCCAGATCGGATCCGCCCGAAGGCTCGGAGAGGAACTGCACCCACATCTCCTCCCCCGAGATGATCTTGGGGATGTGCGCGCGCTTTTGCTCCTCGGTCCCGAAGTCGAGCAGCGTGGGGGCGAGAATGGAGAAGGTCGGGACGTTCAAGACCAGCGGCATCTCGTAGGGCGCGGACTCGTGGGTGAAGGCTGCCTGGTGCGCCCGGCTCAGGCCCTGGCCCCCGTACTCCTTGGGGAAGCACAGGCCGGCGAAGCCCCCGTCGAACAGGATCCGCTGCAACTCCCGGGCGCGGGTGCCCATCTCGTCCTGGAGCATGAGCTGGTGCGGTGTCAGGGTCTCCTGCAACGGCGGCATGTTGTCCGCCAGCCAGGCCCGCGCCCGCATACGGAACGCCTCGAGGTCCTCCGTCCCCTCGGCCGGGGCGGCGTCCACGCGGTCGGTGTCCAAACGGTCAGTGGCCATGCGACTCCTCCAATCGGAGCGCCTGGGCGATGCGCTCCCGATGGTCGTAGGGGGTACCGAACAGGGCGCGATCCTGCACCACCCGGCGGATGTAGAGGTGCAGATCGTGGTCCCACGTGACCCCGATGCCCCCGTGAAGCTGGACGCAATCCTGCAGGATCAGCGGAGCGCGGTCCCCGATGTAGGACTTGGCCACACTCACAAACTCGAAGGCGCGCTCGGACTTGGCGTCGACGGATCGTGCGGCGGCGAGTGCGGTGGCCAGCGATGCCTCGGTCCACAGCTTCATGTCGGCGAAGCGGTGCTTCAGAGCCTGGTACGAGGCGAGAGGCCGGCCGAAGGAGTACCGGTCGAACGAGTACTCCATGGTGAAGGAGAGGACGCGGTCGATCACTCCCGCCATGGAGGCACACTCCAGTGCGACGGCCAGCTCGAACAGACGCTCGATCTGGGGGGCGCCCGCCCCGGCTTCGCCCAGCACCGCGGCTGCGGGAAGGACCACATCGTCCAGTTCAACCATGGCGAAGCGCCGCACGAGGTCGAGCCCCTCGGCTCTGGTCACCGTCACCCCGGGGGCATCGGCATCGACCAGGAATTGGGTGGGCTCACCATCCACGAGGGCGGCCACCACGAAGAACTCGGCTTCGGCCCCCGCTTCGACCGGCCCCTTGCGGCCAGTCAGCACGAAGTCGGCGCCGCGCCTGGTCGCCTGGAGCCCCACGCCGCTCGGGAGCCCCGGAGCCCCCTTTTCGGTCAGGCACCAGCTGGCGATGGCCTCGCCGGAGAGGAGGTCAGGAAGGTAGCGGTCGCGCTGGTCCTGCGTGCCGTACTCGGACAGGGCGGCAGCCACCACGTTGACCGGAAGCAGGGGCCCGGGGGCCACCCCCCGGCCCATCTCCTCGGCCACGATGACCAGGTCGAGCAGCCCGTGGCCCGAGACGCTGCCCCCGCCGTCGTCCTCGGAGACGAGGAGCGACGTCCACCCGAGCCCGGCGCCTTGACGCCACCAGTCGGCGGGGAACCCGGCCGGCTCCTTCTCGGCCCATTCCCGCACCGTCGACAGCGGGCTGGTGCGCTCCAAGAACTTG
>Ga0182018_10001768_pt1 | contig 23566 bp, 18 predicted proteins | sample 812P2MmetaG_FD_120490 | JGI IMG/M metagenome (GOLD analysis project Ga0182018, IMG submission 120490) | Permafrost microbial communities from Stordalen Mire, Sweden - 812P2M metaG | ecosystem: Environmental > Terrestrial > Soil > Wetlands > Permafrost | place: Sweden: Stordalen | collected...
TGCGGGTGGTTGATCTCGATTCCGAGGAATGCGCGGCGCTGATGGCGGACTTCATTCGCCTCCATCCTGAAATATGGCACGAGGATATTGGGGAGGCGTAGCATCGGCGACACCGAAGAGGAAGAGAGATTCTTCGACTGCGTCCCGCGCGTCCCGGCAACGCTGGGACGAAAATCAAAGACGCGCGGGACTTCGGTCAGGACTTCGCTCAGGACTTCGCTCAGAATGACAAACGCAAGCTCAGGAAAATGAACGCGACTCCACATTTTGAGCGCATCATCTGGATTGTCCTCGATAGCGTGGGCATCGGCGAGCTCCCGGACGCGGCCGACTACGGAGACGTGGGCCGCGACACGCTGGGCCACGTGGCGCGCTCGCGTCCGTTGCATCTTCCCAATCTCGTTCGCCTGGGCCTCGCGAATATCAAGCCGCTTGCGAATCTCGCGCCGCCGCCGCGTCCCGCCGGAAATTTCGGCAAAGGCGCGACCGTGTCGCCGGGGAAGGACACCACAACCGGCCACTGGGAAATGGCCGGCATCTGGCTCGACCAGGCTTTCCCGGTTTATCCCCACGGTTTTCCGCCCGAAGTGATTGGGGAATTCGAGCGCCGCATCGGCCGGCGCACGCTGGGCAACAAGCCCGCCTCCGGCACCGAGATCATCAAGGAACTCGGCGAAGAGCACGTGCGCACGGGCTTTCCGATTGTCTACACGTCGGGCGACAGCGTTTTCCAGATCGCGGCTCACGAAGAAGTGATCCCGATAGCCGAGCTCTACCGCATGTGCGAGATCGCCCGCGCGCTGCTCGACGGACCGAACCGCGTCGGCCGCGTAATCGCGCGTCCATTTACTGGCGCGCCCGGAAACTTCCGCCGCACCGAGCGGCGGCACGACTACGCCGTGGAGCCGCCGCGGCCGATGCTTCTCGACGTGCTTGCCGATCGCAAGATTCCGGTGTTCGGCGTCGGCAAAATTCACGATATCTACAATGGCCGCGGCGTGAACGATTACGCGACCACGAAGAACAATTCCGACGGCATGGTGAAGCTCACCGAAGCTCTCTCGCGGCAATCGAGCGGCTTGATCTTCGCGAACCTGGTTGATTTCGACATGCTCTACGGCCACCGAAAGGACGTGGAAGGCTTCGCGCGTTCGCTCGAGGAATTCGACGCGCTGCTCGGGCCGTTTCTTGCCGCCCTGCGCGCCTCCGATCTTCTCCTGATCACCGCCGACCACGGCTGCGACCCCGATCCCGTGAATCCGACCACCGACCATTCGCGCGAGTACGTTCCGATTCTCGCGTACAGCCCCGGGACTCGTCCCGGCGGCGTGAATCTCGGCGTCCGCTCGACGCTCGCCGATATGGGACAAACCATCGCCGAGAATTTCGGCGCGAAGATCCCGCACGGCACAAGTTTCTTGGGAGAACTTCGTTAGTAGTGATTCGCGACTAGTGACTCGTGACCCCCAAACCTCGCGCAAGTGAGCCAGCGCGAGCGGTCGCGGTCCATCGACGATCGTTTTTCGGGTTGAAAATCGCCGGATTGCGCGTACGGAGACCCCCTCGTTTCTGTGTCGAGTAGGTGGTGTGCCGGTCGTTTGTTTTGAATGAGTTAGCGCGAAATCTACTCGGCACCGTGTGTCGGGTAGGAATGCCATTCGGCGGCGCAAAGTTGAATATTTCAACGCCTCCGGAGCGGCAAGCCCGGCGGGTCGCTGCGGCCATTCGGCGCCTGATCTCCCAGGCTCGACTCGCCGTCGACCTGGGAGCCCTGTCATGGCGGCCTGCGGCAGCAGGGAATGCGCTGCGGGAGCAGCTGATATGTCGGAGCTAAAGCTCCGACCCCCGAAGAGGCGCGGACGCATGAGGTTTGCGGAATGCTCTCTCTTCGAGCGCACTCCGTCGCCGCTCGCCATCGTCTGCTTTGCAGCCAGCCGCTCGTTCATAACTCGTCCTTTCCGGGGCGAAGTGCGGCCCCGATTCAAACTAGCACGAAGAAGGATTGAAGTTGTCAAGCGCCGCCTGTGGACTTTTTGATGAGGGGCGACGGATGAGGGGCGGCGAAAAATCCCCACCCTTTGCTACGCAAAGGATGGGGCACCCGGAAAATCGAACGCCAAAGTGTGGGCCACCCGCCGGTACGTATTTTTGAACCTCGAAACTTCAACCATCCGGGTATGGTCACCTCGGTGTCGGCGCACAAGACGACTCCATCCTTGCATCGGAATCCCGCCGCAATCGTCATAGCCTTTACCCCCTTGCGTTGCGGGGGAATATACGGCTTCTGGTCTCTGTAGGGAAACTTTTGAGGTAATGGCAAGCATCCTAAACTGAATTCCCGGTCACTTATCCGCGGCATTTAGCTCGCTCCGAATGCTCTCTGGTCGCGTATTTCTGTGGTAGGCTTTCTGACAAATTGTGATCCACTAGATCAAGTCCATGATTAATGAGTTTTGCGGCACCAAAAAGAAATAGAATCCGGAACATTAAGATGAATCCCCGGGAGTACCAAGGAATATCGGCGGAGGAACCGCTGACGCCGAGGCTCGCAAATCCTAAAAACAAAAAGACCATACCAACAAATTGTTCAAGAAAACCTACCAATGGGTTGCCCTCAATGTGTGGCCAATAGTCAGAAGCTCGAGCTTCTGGACTGCCCTCGCAACGGTCGTCATTGCATGGGCCACTATCCGTTATACCCATTACGCCGAGAAACAATGGAAGGCGATGGACAACCAAGTGAAGGAATTGAAACGGGCAGACGATGCCGCGATAGATGCCCAATCTCCGTTGATATATGTCTACGGCGTGTCCCTGGTTCATCATATGCCTGTTCGTCCCCCGGAAGAACCCATCCCAGACGGCGACAAAATATCCTTGTGGAACAATAGGACGGAGAAGAATGACTCTTGCGTTGCCGTCGAGTTTGAAAACTTCGGGAACAGGGCTGCCATAGTGTATGGAATGGACATTGAGTCTAGCGTGTTGAATAAAGACGAGGTGCTCCGGCAAAATCCGGACTATTCCTCCCATCCGAGAGAATATAGCGACGGGATTCGTCCAAGTGGAGCGCCCAAGCCAGTTCCAGAACCAATCGTTGATGACCATCAAATGCTGCGTCTTACCAAGGATGAGGTCGCGGCTATCACTGCGGCCCAGAAAAGACTGTGGGTTTATGGGATTGTTCACCTCAAGATATTCCCCGATCGATTTGAGGATGACGGTTTCTGTTTGCGATGGTATGGCAGTAAGGATGGAGAAGGGTTTAGTTCTAAGGGTTGCCCTGATAACTACCTTGCTCGAACATCCCCACAAGAACGTGTTTCCATTCACGACTGGTTCGACGACCCCACTCGCCGAGCCGAAGATAGGCATTGCCCCGGCAATCCCAAAGACAAGAAACGCACCAAGAATCCCACTTAGGACACCACTGGGTGCTGATCCAGTTCTAAGTTTTCCAGATCCGCACGCCGCGAGGCCGCCACTGGCGCCATGGAGACTGTCCGGCGCCCCATTCCCCCAAGGCAGCTTTCCTGCGACATTGCCTCCGCCCCCAAGTTGCTTCCTACTCTTAACTACAAGCGAATTAGCGGTTTGCACGGGAAGCCTCCTTAAGCTCGCTTTTCAACTTACTTAGAACAGTCTCCAATATTCCCTGAATAGCTTTAGGGTGTCGGGCGAGAATCCGGCGTAGTGATGATTCGTGTAGGCGAAGATGGTGACGCCGAGGCGGGTGATGGGCTGGAGATAGTCCACCCAGGATTTTAGCTGGGCTGAGCGGTCAATCACCGTGCGGGGCGAGGTATGACAGCGTAGGAGAGGAAGGCAGAAGGCAAATGCGCCCGCCTCAAATGCGAGGCGGCCGCTACGAAGGCAAAGGCGGGGCGCCCGGGGAATTGTGTCGCGCCTACGGCGCTTGAAACCTGGCTATTCGATTTCGCAGCCCTTCCGGGCTGGTTTCCCAACCCTTCCGGGCTGGGCTAGCTTCTGACGCGCCTACGGCGCTTGCTGGAGCGAGTGCCTCAGGGTAAACCCGTTCGAACTCGCCACTGGCGAGTGCGGGAGAGATGGGCGACCCTCCAGACAGCAGCGGGTGCGGGAGAGATGGGCGACCCTCCAGACAGCTGGCGAGTGCGGGAGAGATGGGCGACCCTCCAGACAGCTGGCGGGCTGGCCAAAAGCTGGCCAGGAGAAAGTTGAGGGCGCAACACGCTGTTAAGCATGTTGCGCCCTCTAAATCGAGCCGTAAAGTTTCAGGCTTTTGATCCCCCAAGGCTCGTCCGCCACAATGAAGGGCGGACTACACTGGGGGGCCGCGCTTTTCAATCCGGCGACTCAACAGCCTTGCGGCGTGCCGTGTCTTCCGAACTGATGCGTACAGCCCTACGAACTTCTCGATTCGGCCCGTTGCCACAAAAGCCGTTAAGCTCCCGCGACATCCAAACCAAACCTCAAAGCCTCTGAGATCCGGCATCCGGCGCAGCATTGCAACAGGCGTGAAGCCGTCGCAACCTCTGAACTGAAGCGCCAGTCCCCGAGCCTCGCGAGCCAGCCTCGCGTCGCAATCGCCGTGAGGCTTTTGCGACCTCTAGGCTGAATCGCGAAGTCTTTTGACTTCCCGGCTCTTCCCGGAGCGCGTTGGCGGTTAAGCTTTCGCGGCCTCCGAGGCAAACCGTAAAGTCTCTAAGCTTCCCGGTTCAATCTGGCGCGGAAGATAAATCCACGGCGGATTTGTGTCAATCACACGGACGAAAAAAACCTGTGGAAACGTGTGGATGCTGTGGAAAACATTTAAGCGGCGACGCCCGCAAGATGACGACGGGCTGGCCCTCCGAATCGTGCCGCGCTGAAGACCGCGGCGCTACATTTAAACCTTGATTCCAAACCGTGCCGTTACGAAGGCAAAGCTTGAACATCGGCGGCGATGGGCGGGATCACAGCGCGGAGGAGCGCCATGAATTGGCCTTTCACGCGGTCGCCGGTTTCCATTACCTCGGCGTGGGTTAGCGGCTGATCCAGGATTCCGGCGGCCATGTTCGTCACGCAGGAAATTCCCAGGACGCGGATTCCCATGTGGCGCGCGACGATCACCTCGAATGCCGTGGACATTCCGACCAAATCGGCGCCAATTGTTTTGAGGTAGCGAATCTCGGCGGGCGTTTCAAAGCTGGGGCCGCAGAGCGCCGCGTAAACCCCTTCGTGAATTTGAATGCCGAGCCGCTTCGCTTCGCGGAGCGCGATTTCGCGATACGCTTTTGCGTACGCGTGCGACATATCCGGAAAGCGCACGCCGAATCGCTCGTCGTTTGGGCCGATCAAGGGGTTGGTGCCCTGCAGATTGATGTGATCGCGGATCGCGACGAGCGCGCCCTGGCTGTAATCGAGATTGATCGCGCCGGCAGCGTTCGTCAGGATCGCGGCGCGGATGCCGAGGCGTCCGAGCACGCGCATCGGAAACACAACTTCCTTCGCGGAATAACCTTCGTAGAGGTGCACGCGCCCCTGCATGGCGACGAGCGGCACGCCGGCCGCTTTTCCGATCACGAGTTGTCCGCTGTGGCCCGCGACGGTCGAGCGCGGGAAGCCCGGAATTTTGTGGTACGGGATTCGCGTCGCGGAAGAGAGCTCGTCGGCGAACGCGCCGAGACCGGAGCCGAGCACGAGCGCGACGCTCGGGCGCAGCTTCGTCTTCGACTGAATGAATTTTGCGGCGCGGGTGGCGCGGAAGAATTCAGAGGCGACGGATGGGGGGCGAGATGTCATTTGCTTCTAGTTGCGTCCTCGGATGTAGCAGCGCTGAAGAGAGATTCCTCGACCGATCTCCCAGGCTCGACTAACCGTCGACCTGGGAGCCCTTTCCTGCGACCGGACATCCCGCAAGAGCGGGAAAAAAGAGAGGTCCGACCACTCCGCTCGGAATGACAACGCGAGAAAAGCCGATCATCGGAGCATGATTCCCACGAGCGACGCCGACATCAGGTTCGCCATGGTGCCGGCGAGCATCGCGCGGACGCCGAGGCGCGCCAGGTCGCCGCGCTTGTTGGGCGCGAGCGCGCCAATGCCGCCGATCTGAATGCCGATCGAGCTGAAATTCGCGAAGCCGCACAGCGCGAAAGTGGCGATGGTAAACGAGCGCGGATCGAGAGTGCCTTGCATGGGACCGAGGCGCTGAAATGCGACGAGCTCGTTCGTCACCATGCGCAATCCCAGCAGATTGCCGACGGTGGAACAGTCGTGCCAGGGAACTCCCGCGAGCCACGCGACCGGAGCAAAGACCCAGCCGAAAATTTGTTCCAGGCTCGACGGAAACCAGGCGACGTGATGCGCGGCGAGGAGGTTGTGCACGCCGCCAAAACACGCGTCCACTAGATAGACCAGGGCGATGAACGAAATCAGCATGGCGGCTACGTTGAGCGCGAGGTGCAGTCCGTCCACCGTTCCGCGCGCGACGGCGCCGATGGCATTGGGGTCCTTTTCCATTTCCGCCATTTCGACGCGGCCGGCGGTCAACGGCTGTTGCGTTTCCGGCACGATCATTTTGGCGATGAGAATTGTGCCGGGAGCGGTCATGATCACGGCGGCGAGCAAATGCTCGGCTTTAATTCCGTAGGCCATATAGGCGCCCATCAGGCTGCCGGAAACGTGCGCCATGCCGCTGGTCATGATGGTCATCAATTCGGATTGCGTGACCTCGGGCAGAAACGGGCGAATGGTGAGCGGCGCTTCCGTCTGGCCCATGAAGATGCTGGCGGCCACATTGAGCGATTCCGCGCCGCTCGCGCCCATCAGGCGAGTCATCACTTTCGCGGCCGCCTTCACGACGACCTGCATCACGCCGTAGTAGTAGAGGAGAGCGAAAAACGCGGCGATGAAAATGATGATCGGAAGCGCCTGGAAGGCGAAGATGAAGCCGCGGGGCGAATCCTTTTGCCCCAGCTCGCCAAAAACAAACGACGAACCGAAGTAGGAAAAATCGAGAAGCCACGTGGCGCCGGCGCCGAGCTTGCTGAACGCCCATTGGCCCCACGTCCAGCGCATCACCAGAAATGCCAGCGCGATTTGCAGGCCCAGGCCCCAGGCGACGGTCTTGTAGCGGATCGCGCGGCGATTATTGGACATCAGGAACGCCACGCCGAGGATGAAGAGTATGCCTAGAATTCCGACGAATCGGTGCATTCCGGCTCCATTTGCAGCGGAAAATAGCGGCTAGTATATCGCTATCCGGCGCTGCGCCTTAGCGAGAAACAGCACCGGCGCGGCCGGGACTCCGCGCTCGGTGCAAGCCGGGATTTTCGCTAACAGACCGGCGATCGGGTCGGTCCGCCGCCTATTTCTGCTCGGGAATTCGGAATTCCGAGCGGATGAACGGTTTAATGCCTTCAGCGCCCGTGAGCCCCACACACACGAGGTTGCCCTGCTTCTCAAGATCGATGTGAAAGTTGAAAAAGGGGCAGCACTTTTCTTCGGCGACAACCCACTGAGCCGCGTCGGCGATCGAAATATCCTGGGGACTAAACTGAAATTCGTAGCCTTTTGGCAGTTCTACCACCGCTGTCCGCGCGGCGATCAGCTTTTCCGTGAGGCGCTGGTGATAGGCGCGCTCCGTGGGATCTAGAGCGGCCGTATTGCAGAAGAACCTGGCGGGGGCTGTCTGATCGCTGGCGGCGGCCGGCTCTGCTTGCGCATGAGCGGGCCGGGCACCGCCGACCGTCGTCATCAAAAGCGCTGCTGCTCCTGCGGTGCCGTGCTTCCTGAGTGCCGTGAGAATCTTGTGGTTCATTGGTTTTCTCCTTTTAGGTTTACCTGCTACCGGCAAGATGCTAAAAGTTAAAGCTGGCTTTAAGTCAAGCAGAAATTGGGGGCACGCGCCCCGGGAGAGAGTATGAAGATCGGAACGCTGGCGATGCGCACGGGCCTGAATGCCTCGGCCATTCGCTACTACGAGCGCGTGGGGCTGCTGGGAAACCCGCACCGCGTTGGCGGACAGAGGCGCTATGCCGAAGACGCGGTGTACCGCGTGCTACTCATCCGGTTTGCGGGCACGATGGGCTTCACGCTGGGCGAGATTTCGATCTTTCTAAATGGGTTGCGCGACGACGTGCCGGTGGGCTCTCGCTGGAGAAAGCTAGCGGTGCGAAAGCTGGCGGAAGTGGAGGGCAGCATCGAGCGGTCGGTCAAATTGAAGTCGCTGCTGGAGCACCTGCTGAGGTGCAAGTGCGCGTCGCTGCGCGTGTGCGTCGAAAGGCTGAATCTCAGCCCGCGGCTCAAGCAGATCAGCTAGGCCGGGGGCGGCTCAATGAGCGAAGCGGCGACTTTGCGTTGATATTCGTGCGCCTTCGCGAGGATGGCCGGCTTGTCCATGGTCATCATCACGCGAACTTCCATCACGATCTTCCCGGCGATCACCACGGTCAGCACGTCGTGCGCGTTCAGCGCGTACACCAGCTGCGAATAGACGTTGTACATCGGCGTTGAATGCGTTGCGCCCGTGCCGATCAGCACGACGTCCGCCTGCTTCCCGACTTCGAGCGAGCCGATTTGTTTGTCGAGATGCAGCGCACGCGCGCCGCCGATGGTGGCCATCTCGACGACCTGCCGCGCGGGCAGCGCTCGGGGGTCCATGCGCGTGACCTTCTGCAATTTCGCCGCGACGTTCATTTCCTGAAACAGGTCCTGATTGTTGTTGCTCGCCGCGCTGTCGGTCGCTAGCCCCACGGGCACGCCAGCGGTCAGCAAATCCACCACGGGCATCACGCCCGAAGCCAGCTTCATATTGCTCGAAGGATTGTGCACCGTCCCCACGCCGCGCCGGAGAAGCGTGGCGATGTCCATCGCGTCCACCCAGACGCAGTGCGCGCCCACGACGTCGCCGCCGAGCAATCCGATGCGTTCGAGGTAATTCACGGGCGAGCCGCCGTGCTGCGCGCGGCTCCGCTCGCTTTCGAATGGCGCTTCGGCGATGTGCATCAGGATAGGCACGCCATTGGCGCGCGCCAGCGCCCCGGCGCTTTTCAGGGTTTCCGTCGAGAGAGTGTAGATCGAATGCGGCGCGACGGCAGGCGTGATGAGCGGATCGCCTTTCCAGCGCTCGATGTACTTCTGCGTGTACGCCAGCGCCGCGGCCGGCGTCCTGTGATCGGGCGCCGGGAAATCCAGGATTGTCTCGCCGAGCACGCCGCGCATGCCGGCTTCCTTCGTGACGCGCGCGACTACGTCCTCGAAGTAATACATGTCGGCGTACGTCGTGACTCCGCCGCGCAGCATTTCCAGCACGCCCAGCCGCGTGCCCCAGAAAACGAAATCTTCAGTCACATTTCGCGCTTCGGCGGGGAAGATGTACCGCTGCAGCCAGTCGTCGAGCGAATGGTCCTCCGCGACGCCGCGGAACAGGCTCATCGCCGCGTGTGCGTGGCCGTTGATCATGCCGGGCAGCACCAGCGTCCCGCGCGCGTCAATCGTCTTCTTCACACCGCGAGATTTCGGTTCGAGATCCACGCGTTTGCCGACCTCGGTAATGACGTCGCCCTCGATCGCGACGCCGCCGTCCTCGATCACGCGAAACTCCGCGTCCATCGTGACTACCGTGCCGCCGCTGATGAACAGATCCAAGTTGTCCCCTCGCAGACTATTACTTCGGCGCAACAAACTGCAGAGTGTACGCCGTGGCCGGATCAAACGGTTTGCCGATCACTTTCAGGTCGACCAATTGTTGGTACATGGTATTCCAGCGCGCCGGATCCATCTGACCCAATTGCGAGCCGCTGGGGTCGTCGCCGGTTACGAAGCGGCCGTCCCGCAGCGCGCGCCAGGTGAAATCCATCCATTCGGGATTCAGCGCGGGGTTGAGCGTGGCGATCATGTCGTGGGCGGGCTTGGGATCCGCCAGATAGTCTCGCCAACCCTTCATAGATGCACGCACAAATTTCGCGACAGTCTCCGGATGCTGGGCCAGAAAATCGCGCGTGGTAAACACCACGCGATACGGGCTGTAGCCCGCATCGCTGGTCAGCAGCACGCGCGTCTCAATGCCTGCCTGCTTGGCGAAAAACGGTTCGGAGGTAGCGAAGGCCTGTTGAACATAATTCGGATCCGCCACGAAGTTCGCGACGTTCATCATCGCCGGCACTTCGCGGACGTTGTTCAGCTGATAGCGCTTGGCAATATACTCCCACCACGTCGAGCCAGTCTTAACTGCCACGGTGTGCCCGTTGAGATCGGCGAAGGAACGAATTGGGGAGTCCTTCCGCACCATGACACCCTGCGGATCGTGCTGCATCGTCGCGACGACGGCGACGAGCGGTTGACCATCGGCGATGGACTCGAGCGTGCGGTCCGACGATCCCATCCCAAACTGCGCCGCGCCGGCCGAGACCTGTTGCTCAACGGTCACGTACGGCCCGCCGGGCCGAATCGCGACATCGAGGCCCTCATCCCGGTAATAGCCCTTTACCAGTGCCGTGTAGAATCCGCCGTGTTCGGGTTGCGGATACCAGTCCGCCTGGAGCGTGATTTTGGTGGCGCCAGTTTCGCTAGACGAGCGGTGGCAGCCAGCGGCGAGCAAGGTGACGAGAATTGCGAGGAAACAGCGGGTGGCTGGAAGAACGAGCCTGCGCATGCAGCAGAGTAGCACGCTCGCTTCCAGCCGGGTAGTCCCCCAGACGCCTCCATCTGACGCCATTTTCAGGCTGTTATCGGTCTCTGCCGCCGTGCTACGATTCGCCATGGCGCGCCCCAAAACGACGCCTGATTTCTCATCCGCCGATGAGGAGCGGATGCGCGAAGTGGTCCGCTTTACGGCTCGGACCCTGGGCACGTCCCACCCCTCCCCGTTTGGTGCACTGATCGTCAGCACGCGAACCGGCAAGCCGCTGATGCGCGCTACCAACGCCGTTGCTCGCGAGCACGACGCTGCCTCTCACGCCGAATTGCGCGCCGTCCGGCTGGCCGGAAAAAAGCTCAAGCGTCCTTTGCTTGCCGGATACACACTGTATTCCACATGCGAACCGTGTCCCATGTGCATGGCGAATGCCCTGTGGGCGCGGCTCGACCGAGTGGTTTATGGCGCGACGATTGACGATGCCAATCGCCACTGCCTGCAGATTCACATTTCCGCAACGGAAGTGGCGCGCCGCGCCGATATGGCCTGCATCGTCCAAGGCCCGTTCCTGCGGGAAATGTGCAACACGCTGTTCGACGATCCGAGAATGCAGAAGGCTTTCAGAAACTGGAGCACTTCCAAGAGCAACGGCAAGAGATAGATCGCAATCGCAGACACCAACCATGAGCACGGACCCGCGCCACGCCGCCGCGATCGCTTCTCTTCTCGGCGATGGCGCGCGCGTAATCACGCATCGCCAAACGGTCGAGCAGCTCTCTCGCGATTTTTATTGGTACTCGCCGGTTCTCCGCAAGCAGCTCGATGGCAAGGTTGGCGACCTGGTGGTTCAGCCGGTGAACGCGAGGGAAATTCAAGATGTGCTGCGCTACTGCCACGCGAACGATCTGGCCGTCACCGCCCGCGGCGCGGGCACGGGGAATTACGGGCAGGCGGTTCCGCTGCACGGCGGCGTGGTGCTCGATCTGGCGCGCATGGATCGCATTGAGGAAATTCAGGCCGATGGCGTCGCCGTCTGCGAACCCGGCGTGCGCCTGGGCGTCCTGGAAAACGAAGCGCGCAAGGTTGACTGGGAGTTGCGCTGCTATCCTTCGACCATCGTGAAGGCATCGCTCGGCGGATTTCTCGGCGGAGGCTCGGGAGGCATTGGCTCCGTGGCGCATGGCAATTTGCGCGACTTTCAGACCGTGCGCGCGATCGAAGCGGTAACCATGGAGGCGGAGCCGCGCGTGGTGTTGCATCAAGGCGAAGCAGTCCACGACATTCTCCACGCATGGGGCACGAACGGAATCGCCACGCGCATCTGGCTGGCGCTGACGCCGGCGGTCGAATGGTCGCAGTGTGCGATCGCGTTCGACACATTCGACGCAGCTTTCGATTTTAGCGAGCGCATCGCCAATGATCCGAGCTGGACCAAGCGCCTGGTCACAACATTCGAGTGGCCGATCCCTTCATTCTTTACGCCGGTGAAGCAATGCACGCGCGAGGGTAAGGCGCTGGTCTTTTTTCTGGTTGCAACTGCGCAGTGCGAGGCGCTCGAGACCGCCGCGCGAAAGAGCGGCGGGGATGTCACTTACTCCGGGCCGTATCTCGGGCTGCGCGCCCGGCCGCTGCTCTCCGATTACACATGGAACCACACGACTCTGTGGGCGATCGGCGCGGATGAGGCATATACGTATTTGCAGTGCGCCTTCCATCCCGGGACGGTGCGCGAGCAGATGCGCCGGCTGAAGGAACGCTTCGGCCAGGAAATCCTGTTCCACATGGAATTCTGGAAGGCCGGAGACGGCCAGATGATTCCCGGCGCGATTCCGCTGGTGTATTACACGACCGAGGAACGGCTGAATGAAATGATTTCGTTCTGCCGCGAGATCGGCGTCTTCGTCGCCAATCCGCACGTGAACAACGTGGAAGGCGGCGGACGCTATCGCTCGGACAACGTGCAATTGCTTGCCAAGCAGCGTTACGATCCGAAAGGACTGCTGAATCCCGGGAAAATGATCACTTTCAAACCGGAAGCACTTACACGATGAAAACCTGGATCCCGGACGCGCGCAATTTCGCCTACCTCAATTGGAAGCAGGTGGACGCGCTTCCGCGCGAAACAACTCTCCTGGTCTTGCCTACCGCGGCGATCGAACAGCACGGGCATCACCTGCCGCTGGCCACGGATACGCTCATCAACAATCTTTTGCTGGGGCATGCGTTGGCGAAACTTCCCGCCGACGCACCCGTTTACGCGCTGCCGCCGGTTCATTACGGCAAAAGCAACGAGCACATTGGATTTCCGGGAACGCTTTCGGTCAGCTCGTCCACATTCATGGCGGTGCTGCGCGACCTGGGCGCAAGCCTTTCCAGCGCCGGCTTTCGGAAACTCGCGCTCTACAACACGCACGGCGGCAACACCGCGTTGATTGACGTGATGGCGCGCGACCTGCGCGCCGAATTCAAGCTGCGGACATTCGCGCTCCACGGCTCGGGCGGAATCAAATTCGAGGGCCTCAAGCCGCAGGAGCGTGCCTACGGCTTCCACGCAGGAGAAGTGGAGACGGCTTTTCTCCTGGCCGCGGCGCCGGAGCTGGTGGACCGTTCCGCTTACACCGCCAACTACATCGCTGACGTCGCCAAGCCTGAAATGCTGCTGCCGGAAAATGCTCCGGCGACTTTCGCATGGCTCACGCGCGACATCTCGGCCAGCGGAGTGATGGGGGATCCCCGGCCGGCCACGGCGGAGAACGGCGCGCGATGGATCGAGGAGGCCGCTACACGCTTGGCTGCCGCTCTTGAAGCAATGATGCGTTTTCCGGACTCGCCGAAACCATGAATCAAGCTCCGCTGGTGGATTGCGGCGATGGCGTGCGACTCGAACGCGGAGTGCGTTGCCGGATCTCCGATGGCGTCGCGCTGGTATCCGATCACTACTATCCGCCGGAGTCCGGCCCGCACCCCACGCTTCTGATGCGCCAGCCGTATGGACGCGACATCGCCTCAACCGTCGTTTACGCACACCCGATCTGGTTCGCGCGGCATGGATACAACGTAGTGATTCAGGACGTGCGCGGCCGCGGCGATTCCGGCGGCGAATTCTATCCTTTCCGGCACGAGGGCCGCGACGGAGCCGAGACGATCGCGTGGCTCACCATGCGGCCGGAATGCAGCGGCGGCATCGGCATGTACGGCTTCTCGTATCAGGGGATGACCCAACTCCTCGCAGCGGCTGAACAGCCGGAGGGTTTGATCTGCATCGCGCCGGGCATGACGGCGCACGATCTCTATCACGGTTGGTTTTACCACCACGGGGCCTTGCGGCTGGCATCGTCGCTCGGTTGGGGATTGCAAATGTTGAAGGCCGATGCGCGCCGCCGCAGGCTGCGCGAGGCGAGCGAACGTCTCGAACAGGCGTGGTCCAATCTTGGCGCACAGACCGGCGTGCTCCCGTTTCGCGATCATCCCGCGCTTCACGGGAAAGGCCTTCCAGCATTTGTGCTCGATTGGTTCGACCACCCGGAGTTCGGCGAATACTGGTCGTCACTCGACATCAGCCAATCGCTCAACCGTGTCCGCGTCCCCGCGCTCCACGTCTCCGGCTGGTACGACACTTATCTCAAAGGCAGCATTGACGGTTTTCTCGCTCTGACGGCGCACGCGGGCAGCGCCGCCGCGCGCGAAAACCAGTTCCTGATTGCCGGTCCGTGGGTCCATATTCCCTGGGGCGATCGCGCCGGAGCCGCGGGCTTCGGCTCCGAGGCGCTGCTCGACACGGACGCGCTTCTGCTCCGCTGGTTCAATCATTGGCTGAAGGGTTCGGGCGAGTTTGCGAAGGAGCCTCGCATTCGCCATTTTGTTCTCGGTGAAAACCGTTGGCGGGACGCGGCAGCCTTTCCGGCAGAACCCGGTTATACGATCTATCTGCACAGCGCGGGTCGCGCGAACTCACGCAAAGGCGATGGCATCCTGTCTGTTTCGCGATCAGCGAATGGCGAACCCGCGGACATTTTCGTGCATGACCCCGAGGTGCCCGTCCTCGCGCCGGGGGGAGCGGCGGCGGCGAGCGGACAATTCGACCAATCCGCGCTCGAAGTCGGCAACAATGTGCTCGTCTACACGAGCGCGCCTCTGGCTGCGCCGCTGCGCGTTTTTGGTTCGCCGCGGGTCTCGCTCCACTGCGCCACTTCCGCGGCTCACGCCGACTTCACCGCGAAACTTGTGCGCGTCCGTCCCAACGGCGCAGCGGAATTCATCTGCATCGGCATCGCGCGTTCGAGTTGGCTTTTTGCAACGAGCGGTTACGCCGCGGATAAAGTTCATCATTGGCGATTCGATCTCGAGCCCACGTCGTGTCTTTTTGCCGCCGGAGACCGCATACGCCTGGAAATTGCCAGCAGCGCCTTCCCGTTATACGACCGCAATCCGGGCAGCGAAGTCCCTTCGCCGCACGCCACTTCGTGGGAGTGGGTGCGATCCACGCAGGTGGTGCATCACACGAGCGATTTGCCCTCCGCGCTGCAACTGCCCGTGATCGAGGGCGCCGGATGAGCGCAGCGCCGGCGGTTCCGCAGATCGAGTTCGCGAACGTGACCAAGAGCTATGGCACGGGACGGCTGGTGCTGAGCGCGCTTGACCTGAATATTCAGAAGGGCGAGTTCGTGACGCTGATTGGCCCTTCCGGCTGCGGCAAATCCACGGTGCTGAAATTGATTTCGGGGCTTACGCCGCCCAGCGACGGGACGATTCGCATTGACGGCATGACGCCCAAGGACGCGCGCGAAACGATTTCGTTTATTTTTCAGGACGCGACGCTGCTGCCCTGGCGCACCGTGCGCGACAATGTTGGCTTGGGTCTGGAGCTGGAGCGGGCCGCCAGCGACCGACGCAAGAAGACGACCGCAGCAGTGCTTGAGCTAGTCGGATTGCAAGACGTCGCCGAGGCTTATCCGCGCGAACTTTCCGGCGGAATGAAGATGCGCGCGTCCATCGCACGCGCCCTGGCGACGAACCCGCGGCTGCTGTTAATGGACGAGCCATTCGCCGCCCTCGACGAAATGAGCCGCGACCGCCTCAACGAAGAACTGCTGCGCCTGCGCGAGGAGCAGCAGTGGACGGCGGTTTTCGTCACGCATTCGGTGGCCGAGGCGGTATTTCTCTCCACGCGCATCATTGTGCTGGCGCCGAAACCGGGCCGCGTGCACGCGGTAATTCCAGTCGATCTCCCATTTCCGCGGACGGCGGCGCTCCGCGAGGGTCCTGAGTTTGAGGCGCTGGTGGCGCGTGCGTCGCATGTGCTCAGAGAGGCGCTCGTACAATGAAGCAGCGCCTGATCACCATCGCGAATGCAGCGGGCGTGTTCGTGGCGCTGCTCGCCATATGGCAACTGGTGCTGTGGATATTCAAGGTGCCGCCCTACATGCTGCCCTCGCCGTGGGCAGTGGCGCGGGCGGTGGTTGCGCGATTTCCGTCTCTGCTGAACTCGTTCGCCATCACGGCGGCGGAGTCGGCGGGCGGGCTCATCGCCAGCATCATCGTTGGCGTGCTGGTCGCGCTGTTTTTCGCTCAGTCGCGCTGGGTGCGGCGCATGCTTTATCCGTACACGATCTTGCTGCAGACGGTGCCCATCATCGCCATAGCGCCTTTGATCCTGATGTGGATCGGGGCAGGCACGGCGGCGGTGGCTCTGATCGCGTTCATCATTTCGCTCGCACCGGTGATCGCGAATACCACGCAGGGGCTCGTCAGCGTGGACGAGAATCTGGTAAATCTCTTCCTGATGCACAATGCCTCGCGCGCACAAATCCTTTTCAAGCTGCGCCTGCCGCATGCGGTTCCGTCACTCTTTGTGGGGATTCGCATTGCGAGCGGCATCGCGGTGATTGGCGCCGTGACCGGCGAACTTTATGCCGGGTCGAGCCGCGTCGGCGAAGGCGGGCTCGGTTATTCGATCCTCTATGCGTCATCACAACTGCAGACCGACTATCTATTTGCGCTCGTGCTTGCCGCCACGGTGCTGGGGTTCAGTTTCTTCTTCGTGGTGATGTTTTTGGAGTGGTACTCTCTGCATCGCTGGCACGAATCGGCGCGCGCGCCTGAAACGGAATGAAGCCGCACGCTCAGCGGGGAGACTGACAATGCTGCGCCTGGAAACAGAAACGGGATGGTGGCTGGTGACTCATCCCGACCACGCCCGGTTGGCCGGAGCATTCGCCGAGCGCTGGGGCAACGAGCGTTTTCTTCCTCCCGAGCCGCGCGCCCATGTGCTCAAGGGAATCGCCCGCCACGACGACGGCTGGACCGCGCGCGACGCTGAGCCGCAAATCACGCGCCAGGGCAAGCCCAGCGCATTCTCCGTGGAACTGGTGGGCAAATACTCCGCGTTTGAAGAGATTGACCTCGCGGATTATCTTGCCGTGCGCGAGCGCGCCGTGCACCTGATCGCCGAAGAAGATGCCTACGCCGCGAAGCTGATCTCGATGCATACGTACAGTCTGCTGACGGACCACGCCGATCGCTCGACCATCGCTCCGGTCGAATTGCCGCTCCTTGACCAGTTTCTGGACCGGCAGAAAGCCTTTCAAGAATCTCTGATGCAACGAATTGGCGTGGATTCCCGGTTCACGACCGGACAGCAAACCGAAGCCGCCATCCTTGACCACTTCCGTCTGCTGCAGGCCACTGACAATCTCTCGCTGCTCACTTGCGTGGACTTTCGCCAGCCGGCGCACCTGCTGCATCCGCTGCCCCTGCGCGCGGGGGGTTACTCTCGCGTCGAGGTGAAGTCGGTTGGCTCGCGCCACTTCGTCCTCGATCCTTACCCATTCAGCGAACCGTCCTTGACTTTCGATTTTCCGGCGCGGCACGTTGCGGGCAAAGTATTTTCGTCCGCGGGGGAGTTACAGAAGCGATTCAACGCGGCACCAGTGGAAATTCTTTCCGTAACCGTCAGCGCAGCCTGAGAACCCTGGCGCCCGTGCCAGTCGGCCCATAATCAAAAAAGGGGACGGCAGGTTTCGCCGTCCCCTTTTTTCGCAGAGGCCGCGATTAGAAGACAACGCTCAACGACATCTGAATCTGCCGCGAGCTTCCGATCGTTTTGTTCGTGATACCCAAGCCGCTGAGGCTTGGGCAGACATAAAGTGCTGTGAAGGTCGTGTCGCAGTTTTGTCCGCCGTTAGCCAGCGTCGCGGGCTGACCAACTGCGGGGGTGCCCAGGAAATTGATATTTTGATCGACGTTGTCGATGGGGATGTCAAAACTCGGTGTGTTGAACACGTTGAAGATGTCGAACGAATAGCGGACCGCAACCCGGTCATTGACCCGCGTGGTCTTGATAATCGAAATGTCCGCGCGCTTCTGCCATGGCTGCCGGAAGATGTTGCGCTCCTTCTGAGAAATGAAATTCGTTTCGTAGGGATCATTCGTGGGGATGGCGCCAACCTGCCCGTCAACCGTCGCGCCCTCCGCCAGAAGCGGTAGCGTGAAGCAATTGGCGTCCAGCGCGGGCTCGAAGACACCGTTCTTGCCGGTAAGAGCCGACTTCGGTGTGCACCCAGGAGCCAGTGGCACCACTGGATTGATGATGCCGTCGTTGACACCGTAGAAAATGCTGCCCACTGCACCGGTGTAGTCGATCACGCTATAGGGCTGGCCGCTCTGGATAACGGTTAATCCGGAAATCGCCCATCCGTCCGTAAACCGGCCCTTGAAAGTACCCTCGCCGTAGAAATTCGGCAGTTGATAGAGGTAGGTGAAATTGACGACGTGGGTGCGATCGAAGTCTGAGTTGCCATAGGCCGAGCGCACGTTGTCCGGGTTGTTGCCGTTGTAGAACAGGCCCAAAGCGCTCTGCTCATCGAGCGAATGGGAGTAGGTGTAAGAGGCGCCGATCTGCAATCCGTGGCTCATGCGTTTCTCAACGTGCGCCTGTACGGCGTTGTAAGCAGAAACACCCTCGGCGTCGTAGGACTCTGATTCCGAGGAATAGCCGATGTAAGGAACGCGAAGGTCGACATTTCCGCCTTCAAAGGTATTCTGATACGGCGTGCCGTCGGGCAGGTCGATGGTCGTGAATGATCCCGGCGCGTCCACGATCGCGTAGCCGTAAGTGTTGGACTGGGGCGCGAATGCCGTTGCAGGGCTAGCGCACACGGGCGTGGGGCCGCACAGCGGGTTACCCGGCGACGCGATGCGGGCCTGATTGAATGGGATCGGAATGACCTCGTGGCGCCCCAGGTTGCCCACGTAGCCAATATCAATCGCCAGATCGTTCCGCGGCTGCCACTGGATGTCGAGCGTTTGATTCATGGTGTAGGGCAGCTTGTTCTTGCGGTTGTACACCGCGAATGAGAATAGTGGTATGCCGCTCTCAATCGTCGCGCTGTCGGGCAGGGCTAGAGTGGCAGGATTGCCCGTCGGGGTAGCGGGTAGCGTCGAACCAAAGGGTTCTTCAAACGTGCAAGTCGTATACGCAAACGGACTGCACTGTGTTTCGTTCACGTAAGGCGGCGATTGCGCAACGCCGAATGGACCGCCCGCGATCACGCCGGCAGCGAATCCCGGTGACAGATAGGTGAATAGCTCGCCGCGGTCGTAGTAAATGCCCCAGCCGGCGCGCACCACGATCTTGCTGTTGAACATTTTGGGACTCCAGGCCAGGCCGATGCGCGGCGCAATACCCCATTGCCGTCCGGTAAGAGTGGAAGCGCTAACACCCTTCGTGGGAAACAGTTTGTTGTTGCCGGCAATGATGAAGCCGTTTTCCGGATTGCCGCTTGAATCCACCGCGATCCCGCCCGGATCGGGACACGACGCGGTTACGTCCACGCCCGGACAGAAAACGTAGCGGCTGGGATCGAAATTAAATAGCGCGCCGTTTTTCTCAGTGAATCCGCCGTGGTAATCGAAGCGCACGCCGAGGCTCACGCTCAGGTTCGTGCGAAGTTGAAACTTGTCGGAGATAAATTCGCCGGTCTCGCGGCTGCGATAGTAACGGTCGGCATTTCCGTTCAGGAAGTTTGTGGTGACGAACCCGTTGGCGGAATACGTTTCCGCCTCGCCCTGAAGGAAATCGGAGAAGTCGTTGAACGCGATGGTGCCCTTGTCGGTTCTATCGTCGCGGGCATTGAGCTGCGTGTAGGAGAAGCTGCCGCCGAAGGTAATCGTATGCCGACCCTTGATCCAGATCGCCTGAGCAGACGGCTGGAAACGATTCTGAAAGACACCGGTGAATGCGCCCTGCGAGTTGGCGCCGTCGCCGATGTTGTTGGCCGCGTTGTAAACCGCATTCACGTTGTAGCCGCCGGGGGCTGGGGCATCGTCGGAGTAGACGTTACTCAGGGGGTTTCCGAAGTCATCGACAATGGAAATGCCGGGGAAGAAATGCGAGCCGAACGTGTCGATCAAGGTGTCGCCCGGCGCGAAGGGAATGCCCTGGCTGGTGAGGAGGGTCTGCACGTACGTGGAAAAGGTTTGCGGCGAGAAGGGCTGCTGAATCGTGCTGTAGACTTTCTCTCGAATGAACCCAAACACCTCCTCGACGTTGAAATTCGGCGTCAGCGTCTGCGTATTCGTGATTGACGCTACCTGGCTGCCGGCGTCCAGGTTCTGCGTGAAGCCGGGAGCGCCGGAGTAAGCGAAGGGGGCGATGCTCGGATCGTGCTGATAATAATATTTCAGCGCAAGGGTGTCCTTGGATGTCGCGATGAAGTCCAAATTCCCCACAGCTTGGTTGGCCAGGAAATATGCCGTGCCGGGCGTGAACGTGTTTTCCGGAAAATTGATCGTGGGTGTAAACGAGCTAGCCGACGGAATCAGGAACTGGCCGTTGGGCAGTTTATAGTTCAGCAGCCCGTAAGCGATTGGGTTGATTTCACCGGCCCCCGTGCCCACCGTCGGGGTGACCGCGCCGCCTCCAAAGTAAGGGCATGGTGCCGGCCCCGCCGGAATCGGAGGCTCCGCAAAATCACGGGAGACGCACGTTCCCGTGGTTTGCTCGGCGGCACTCGCCAGTCCCGCGGGGCTCCGATCGTTCGTCAGATTAGCGGGCACGGAGACGCGCGAGCTTCCAATTTCCTCATCGGAATCGTGGACGTGCTGATAGGAAACAAACATGAAAAGCTTGTTCTTGATGACCGGGAACCCTACCTCACCGCCCGGAACCTCCCGATGGAGCCCGGGATTCTTGTCCGCTTCCGGGATGTTCCCATTGAGCTTGTAAAAATAAGGATCCGCATTGATCCAGTTTGTGCCGTGGTGAATATACGCGCTGCCGTGAATTTGGTTGGTGCCGGAGGTAGTGCTCATGTCAATGTGCGCGCCGCTGGTGGACCCCTGCTCGGCGCCATACATCGAGGTATTCGTGCGGAACTCCTGAATCGTTTCGGGCGGCGGGCTCGGCAGTGCTTCCCCGATGGCCAGGTAGGGAGAAGCCGTGGCCTGAATCGGCTCCGCAGTCGTGCTGGAAATGCTAGCGGCGCCGCCGATGCCGGTATTGTTAACGACGCGGGCTGACGCGACGGAACTGGTACTTTTGCCGTTAAACAGGTTGCTGGCATCCACGCCGTTCAGAAGGAAAGTGTTGCTGGTGTCGCGTTGTCCATTGGCCCAGATGGCTTGATTGCCCAACCCTGCGTTCACGCCGGTGCCGCTCGGGAGTTCGGCGTTAATTCCGGGCGCCAGAATGGCGAGGCCGGTGAAGCTGCCGGTGGGCAGAGGCACGGATTCCATCTGAACTTTATCGAGAACGTATCCATTCGTGGTGTCCACGGAGTTGATCAGCGGCGTTTCCTCGACTGTGACAGTTGTACTGACTGCGCCTACCTTCAGGGAGACGTTTACCGTGACGGTGCGATTCGCCTGAACTCCGATCGAAGGAATTTTCTGGGCCTCGAAGGAGTCGTGTTTGAAGGTTATCGTATAGGTTCCGATGGGCAGGTTGACGAAGAGGTAGACGCCGGTCGCATCGGTTGTCTGTGTTCGCGTCAGGCCGGTTTGATCGCCAACTAACGAGACACTCGTGTCCGGCACCGCTGCGCCAGTAGGATCCGTGACTGCCCCCGTAATGCCGCCCAAGGTTTCCTGGGCTTGCGCGGGCAGCAGAAAGGCCAAGAAGAACGCAAAAGTCGCCGCCGCGAAAATGGCTGTGATCCTGATTCTCTTCATCATTTCAATTCCTCCAAAAGAGAAATTATCCGATGTCAAAAAACGGTGCTGCTTCGCCGCGGCCACGGTGGCCCGGCCTGAACCTGAGCTCTGAATTGCAGATTATGCGGGGGAATTTATGCCAGTCTCGGCCGAAAGGGAAGAGGAACTTTCTGATTACTTAGATCAAATATTTTGATGAGACCGAACAATGCGATCGGTCCGGGATGTATGCCCGCTGTAATAAGGATTTCATAAAGATATGCGGATTATGACGCGGTTTGTTTGTGGCGAAGTCGTTCTGGACCGCAAAGATACGGATGGGGCTGGCGTAAATCCGCAGAAACCACGGACCTCGCGGTTAGAAGAATTTTCCTGGCGGAAGAACGTGCTTTGGCACAGCGGCGCTGACGGTATACATCGGCTCGTTCACGACCTGGCTCAGCCGCAGATTCATCGCCACGCTGCAAAGAAGATACGCGTGAACATCGGAGAAGCCCCAGCGGGCGACCAGCAGGTCAATCATCCGCGAGGTGGCCGCGCGGGCGGCGGCGACGGCATCGTTTCCCGACTCGACCACGATCCAAGCCTCGGCAGCCTGAATTTCCTGATGGGCGGTTGATTCGATCAGCGGCCCTGCCAAGGCTTGGCGCTTATGCAGTTGGAACCGCAGCGTGACGTCCGCCGGGCATTCGATGCCATTGATGCATACCTCTCCGTCGCCTTGGGCGGCGTGCGCGTCGCCCGCGGAGAACAGCGCGCCGCGATTCAGCACAGGCAGGTAGAGAGTGGCGCCGCTGGATAGCTCGCGTACGTCCATATTGCCGCCGAAGACGCCGGGAGGCCGCGTGCGGAATTCACCGGCTTCAGCCGGAGCGACGCCCATCACGCCGCAGAACGGGCGAAGCGGCACGACGGCTGGAGCCAGCGAACGGCTGAGATCGCCTTCCAGCTTCCAGTGAAAAAGGAACGGCTCGGCGAAGCGCTCCTTGAGAAAACCGAGCCCGGCGATCACGCTGGACCATCCCCAGCCTTTGTGCGCCACCTCCAGCACTTTGATTTCGAGGACGTCGCCTAGCTCGGCGCCTTCGACGAAGATCGGTCCCGTGAGCGCGTGGATACGCTCGCGGTCGATTTTCAAGTATTCGGCAACCGTCATTCCCGGACGCACCTGCGCGCCGCTGGCGTCCTGGCATTCAAGGTGAACTGTGTCGCCCGGCGCGATGACGAGGCGCGGCTTCAAATCGCGGTTCCAGCGAGAGTGCGTGGGCGCTGCGGAAAGAGAATGTTCCGACATGGCGTGCTCAGGTTTCCAGCTCGACCGTCATTTGCAGCTCGACGAGCGCATTGCGCGGCAGCGCGGAGACTCCGATGGCGGCGCGCACGTGGCGGCCCGCTTCGCCCAACAGCTCGACAAAAAGATCCGACGCGCCGTTGATTACTTTCGGCGAGTCGTCAAAGCCGGCAACGGCGTTCACATAGCCGTTCACCGTGACGATTTGCTTCACCGCGTCGAACGATCCGAGGTGCTGCTTCAGCACTGCCAACTGCGTCAGCGCGCAAGCGCGGGCCGCCGCATAGCCTTCCTCTACGGTGCGATCCAGACCAACCGTCCCGGTCACGACCGCTCCATCAATGGTTGAAATCACGCCCGCCAGATATACGATGCGGCCGACAGTTTTGGCCGGGACGTAATTGCCACCGGCCTTCGGCGGCTCGGGCAGAACCCAGCCCAGTTTTGTGAATCGCGCGTGCGTTTCGGGAGCCATTGATGTGCGCAGCCTCCGTTGATCTTGGTGCGGGAAGAACGCAACTTTAGCA
>Ga0182018_10001770_pt1 | contig 23537 bp, 27 predicted proteins | sample 812P2MmetaG_FD_120490 | JGI IMG/M metagenome (GOLD analysis project Ga0182018, IMG submission 120490) | Permafrost microbial communities from Stordalen Mire, Sweden - 812P2M metaG | ecosystem: Environmental > Terrestrial > Soil > Wetlands > Permafrost | place: Sweden: Stordalen | collected...
AGCCGGCCTCGTCCATCACGTCAATCGCCTTGTCCGGCAAAAACCGGTCGGTGATGTAACGGTCGGACAGTTTCACGGACGCCTCGACAGCCTTGTCGGTGAACTCGGCCTTGTGATGTTCCTCGTATTTGTGGCGCAGTCCTTTCAAAATTTCAATCGCGTCCTCAATCGAAGGCGCTTCCACCTTGACGGATTGAAAACGGCGTTCGAGCGCGGCGTCCTTCTCAATATATTTGCGATATTCGTTGAGCGTGGTCGCGCCGACGCACTGCATCTCGCCGCGTGAAAGCGCGGGCTTGATGATATTGCTCGCATCCATCGTGCCTTCCGCTGAACCTGCGCCGACAATTGTGTGCAATTCGTCAATGAACAGAATGATGTTCTTTGAGCGGCGGATTTCGTCCATCACCGCTTTGATCCGTTCCTCGAACTGGCCGCGATATTTTGTGCCCGCGACCATCAACGCCAGATCCAACGTGATGACGCGTTTGTTCAACAAAATTTCAGGCACGTTGCCCTTGGCGATTTCCTGCGCGAGACCTTCGACGATGGCAGTTTTGCCAACACCCGCTTCGCCGAGCAGCACGGGATTATTCTTCGTGCGGCGGCAAAGAATCTGGATGACACGTTCGATTTCGTTTTTGCGCCCGATGACCGGATCCATGTCGCCCTTGCGAGCGATTTCGGTCAGGTCGCGGCCAAATGCCTTGAGCGCGGGCGTTTTGACTTCGCCCTTTTTCTCCGGCGTTTTTTCACCGGATTGCGGGATGGAAGATTCCTCGGCGGCGAAATTTGGATCCAGTTCCTTCAAAATTTCCTGGCGCGTCTGCTCGATGTCCACATCCAGCGCACGCAACACGCGCGCGGCCACGCCGTCGCCTTCGCGCAACAGGCCGAGCAGCAGATGTTCCGTGCCAACGTAAGTGTGGTTGAGATTCTTCGCCTCCTTTTGCGCCAGTGCGATGACTTTTTTCACGCGCGGCGTGTAGGGAATGTTGCCGATCATCTTTTGATCCGGGCCGCCGGGCGTCTGTTTCTCGACCTCCATGCGGACGGTTTCGAGATCAAGGCCCATCTTCTGGAGGACGTTGACGGCCACGCCCTGCCCCAGCTTGATGAGGCCGAGCAAAAGATGCTCGGTGCCGAGGAAATTGTGGTTGAACCGGTCGGCTTCCTTCCGCGCCAGCGCCAGCACCTGCTGGGCGCGCGGGGTAAAATTACTCATGGATTCGTCGCTCATACTTAACAATATAATGCAACTGTTATGCCATTTTGTCCAACAAAGTTTGGAAATTTCAAGCGTGAACGGAGAAAATGAAATTCCGCTTGATGGAAAATTGTCTTGGGTGCAAAGCCGGAATTGTGAACTGAATGGGCGAGAAGATTTAGGTTCGGTGCTGGGCGCTTCAAAATTCGGGTTTCAGTTCTTTCAAAATTTCCTGGCGCGTCTGCTCGATGTCCACTTTCAGATTTCGTAGCACGCGCGCAGCCATGCCGTCGCCTTCGCTTAACAGTCCCAGCAACAGATGTTCTGTGCCAACATAAGTGTGGTTAAGATTCTTCGCTTCCTTTTTTGCCAACGCGAGAACTTTTTTCACACGCGGCGTGTAGGGAATGTTACCAATCATCTTTTGATCCGGGCCAACGAGCGTCTGTTTCTCGACCTCCATGCGGATAGTTTCGAGATTAAGACCCATTTTCTGGAGAACATTGACGGCTACGCCTTGCCCCAGCTTGATGATGCCAAGCAAAAGATGTTCAGTGCCTAGAAAATTATGGTTGAGCCGATCAGCTTCCTTCCGCGCCAGCGCGAAAACTTGCACGGCGCGCGGTGTAAAATTCGATGCAAAAATCGATTCCTTATCAATGGAGGGATTTACGACTTCCTTGATAAAATTTGAAAATTTTTCAAAGAATTTCCGCATGAAGTTTAATTCCCCGCGTTCGGCGGTTTCACAATGGGCCGGCTCAAGTTCTTCAACCGGTCGCGAACCATGTCTGCGCGGATCAAATCGCGTTCCTCGGCGGTCAGCTTGTCCGAAAGCTGCTTCTGCAAATGCGCCGGTTGCGTGACCAGAAACAATTCGTCCACCAGCGAGCGTTCCGCGCCCGGAAACAAGCCCATGTCCACGCCCAGCCGCAGCAGCGACAACAGGTTCATCGTCTCCTTGGACGAAATGCTGTGCGCGTTCGCCAGAATTCCGTAGGCGCGCCCGATGTGGTTGAACACGACCTTCGGCTTTTTCTCCAGCAACGTCTGCCGCCCGTTTTCCTCGTGCTCGATGATCTGGCCCAGAACTTTTTCCAGCCGCTCGACAATGACCGTTTCGCTTTCGCCGAGCGTCATCTGGTTTGAGACTTGAAAAACATTTCCGAGCGCCTCCGTGCCTTCGCCATAAAGTCCGCGCACGGCGAGGCCGAGCTTGTTCACCGACTGGATGATCGGGTTGATCTGCTCCGACAGCACGAGGCCGGGCAGATGCAGCATCGCGCTGACGCGGATGCCCGTGCCGAGATTCGTCGGGCACGCGGTCAAATAGCCGAGGTCGCCGTCGAAGGCGTAATCCAGCAGCTTTTCCAGTTCGGAATCCAGATTATCTATCGCCTTCCACACTTCGCGGGTCTGGAAGCCGGGCCGCAACGCCTGCATCCGCAAATGATCCTCCTCGTTGATCATCACGCAGAACGTCTCCTCGCGGTTCAACACGACTCCGCTGCCGGTATTCTTGGCGGCGTGCTCGCGGCTGATGAGATGGCGCTCAACGAGAATCTGCTTGTCCAGCGCGGTCAAATTATCCATCGCCTCGGAAAACGAATCCTTCATCTCCGGCAGCCTTTCCACCGCCGGACGAATCGTTTCCAACACCTTCATGCGCTCCGGTTTTTTCGCCCAGCCGGGAAACGCCGCGCCCTTCAAATTTCGCGCCAGCCGCACGCGGCTCGACATCACAATGCGGTCGTGCGGGCCGTGACGGCGCGCGGTCTCGGCGGGCGGTGCGAGAAATGTATGGATGTCTTTCATTGCGTCAGTTTTTTCGGCGCGGACGAACGCTCGCCGAGTTGTTTGATTTCATCCCGCAATTGCGCTGCTTCCTCGAAATTTTCCCCGTCAATCGCCTTGTTTAATTTCTTCTGCAACGTCTTGAGCCGGTCGGAATTTTCCCGCGACGCACGCAACGCCTCCGGCGACTTGCCGACGTGCCGCGTGTCCTTGTGCATCGTCTTGAGCAGCGTGCTCAGGCCCTCCGCGAACGTCTTGTAACATTCCGGGCAGCCGAGCCGTCCCGACTTCTTGAAATCCGCCTGCGAAAATCCGCAGTGCGGGCATTTCAATTCCGCGCCGCCCGCCGCCTGCTCGATTTCCTGCGACGCGCCGAGGCCGAACAGCTTGTCCGCATCCGCCAGCGAAAACGCGGTCGGGTCGTTGATGCCCTTGGTCTTGGCGCATTCTTCGCACAAATCCAGCTTCTGCATCTTGTCGCCCACGATCTGGGTCAGATGCACGGTGGCCGGTTTCTCTTTGCAAATGGAACATTGCATAAATTGTTAAATCTTGAACCGTTGAATCGTTACATCGAAACGGACGACGCTGGCGAATTGATTTTGTGCTGAAACAATTCCCGTACATCGCGCCTCATCAAAACCCAGACTATCCAGCCGGACATTGCAACGTAACCGATCATAACCACAATCACCAGAAACATCGGGGCGACGGCATGAGGCCGGTCGTCAATTAAAACCGATGGAAATTTGAGAGCAATTCTGCCGGAATTGAAAACCGCCCAAACAGTCATCGGCAATGCAAACAACAAAAGTGATCCAAACATAAAAAGAGCATACCAGCGCGCACCGCGCCAAAGTTTCAACAATCCGACTCCAGCAATCATGGTGAAAAGATTGTTGCTTAGAATGGCAAAGCCATGGGTTCGCGCGCAATCCGCCACAACACCGGACAATCCCATTGAAAACAAAAGCACTCCAACAATTGTTAATGCTAATGGCCGTTTCATAATTGTTCCTTCAGTTTTGTTCACACTTTCCGATTCAACGATTCACGGTGTAACGATTTAACGCTTCACTGTCAGTTGAAAATCGGCTCGCCGGAGACTTTCGTCAAGGCGTGATAATCTTCCACGAGCTTGCGCGTGATTTTGCCTGGCCTGCCCGCGCCGATGACGCGGCCGTCAATCTTCACCACCGGAATCAGCTCCGCGCCCGTGCCGGTCAGGAAACATTCGTCCGCGTTGAACAAATCGTAACGCGTCAGGTTCGGTTCGGAAACTTTCAGGCCGGCGGCCTCGGCCAGTTCGATCACCGTTTGCCGGGTGATGCCGTAAAGCGCGCCCGCTGACAGCGGCGGCGTGAACAGCGCGCCGTTCTTCACGATGAAAATGTTTTCGACCGTGCATTCGGCGACAAAACCTTCCGCGTTGAGCATGACGGCCTCTTCGTAGCCGGAATTGTTCGCCTCAATCTTGGCCAGAATGTTGTTCAAATAGTTCAGCGATTTGATCGCGGGATTGACTGCGCTGTGCAAATTCCGCGTCGTCGGCACCGTGATGATTTTCATGCCGCGCTTGTATTGTTCGGGCGGATAAATGTGAATTTTCCCGGCGATGATGATGACGGTCGGCTGCTTGCAGCTTCTCGGATTCAAGCCAAGCGTGCCCACGCCGCGCGTCACGACGAGCCGGATGTAGCCGTCGCGGGTCTTATTTTTCCGGCAGGTCTCGATTGTCGCCTTCATCAATTCCGCGTGTGACAACGGGATGTCCAGCAGAATCGCCTTCGCCGAATAAAACAGCCGGTCAATGTGCTCCTTCAATTTGAACACGCGGCCGTTGTAAGCGCGGATACCCTCAAACACGCCGTCGCCGTAAAGCAAACCGTGGTCGAACACGGAAATCTTGGCGTTGCGCTCATCGTAATATTTGCCATCTATGAAAATCTTCATGCGAAATCGGACGCACACTATTTCAAAAGCGAAGGTGATGCAAACGTGAATTTGCGTGACAGCGACGCGCGCGTGATTATATTGGCGCGCTTTCTGACGACCCTATCGTCTAGCGGTTAGGACACTGCCCTTTCACGGCAGCGGCCCGGGTTCGATTCCCGGTAGGGTCGCCAAACTTGTTTTTTCCATGTCAGAATGCGGAATCATGTTGAAAAATAAGCACATTTCGGTGGTTTTATAAATTTCGTCTGCAAAATTGACTCCTTGCGGGAAAAGCACCTTTTGCAACCGTTGTTTCTGGTCGCTCGAAAACTCTGTCCACAGCCACGCCGCGTTCAAAATGATGCATACAGAAAAAATTGACCGACAAATCCAAATTGCGCCCCTCACAACCGTTTCGCAAGGATTTTTCGTCTCGCCGCCGGAAATGGCGACCTATTGCCGTTTTTTCACGCTGGCTGCCCGCAGGCGCGGTTTTTCGCGCCGTTCCGCACAAATTTTGCAGGCGGGTTTGCAGACCGACCTGCCCCGCGTTATCATGCTTCCGTGCTGAAAATTATTTGGCTGATGTTTTTGGCGGATGTCGTTGTGTTTGGGCCGGTCAATAGCGCCTCGTCCCAGACCAATCAATCCCCGCTTTGTTGCCGTTCCCCCGTTCGTGGCATCCGTAATGCGAGCGTGAATCTCACCCCGCTTTTCCAATGGTGGACAAATCACCAGTCGTCCGGCGCAACCACCATCATCAGCCTAGATTCACCCCGACCACTGGCCGCATGGAAACGCATTGTCGGCACCAAAAGCACCGAGCTTGAACTGTGTTGGGTGGTGGACGCGGACATTTTTGCCAATCCAAGCACCAGCACCAATGCCCGCATCATTTTGCAAAATCCGCCAGTGCAAGAAGCACAGCAATATGATTCGCTGAAATCACTGATCCCTCAATACAGCTTGCAGATAACCAATGCTCAAAAAGCCTATCAAGAACATCTGAAGGCCGAGCAACGCGACCAAGCCCGCGCCAACCATTATCTTCAGTATTGGAATTGGTTCCCCAGAGCCGCTGGCGAGTCATATCTGCAACAGGCGAATCGGGAGCGTGCCGCCGCCAGCGCCGCTCAGAACGAGGAGCGGGAGGCACAACAGGCGGTGGACTTGGCCGAAAAAGAATTGTCCGCAATTCCAAGCTCACAAGGCGATTATCTAATAGATTGCTTCGCCTTGGACACCGGAAAGACCTACAAGGGATTGGCGGTGTATGATGTGGGCGTTGGCTATCCATGACGCTCGATCTGCATCGGCGGTCAACCAGTTCGGGTCATTATTTCACCGCCCCACTGCTTCCGAAAATCCGTAGCCAATTGCCATAAAGGAAATTTTGGGACACCACATTCCGCCGCCGATGGAGACACGGCATCTTGGAAGAAAAAAGCTTCCGAGGCCACAAGCAGTTGCTTGACTCCTCTGGGTAGTGTCTGAAAGCTCGGATACGTTGTTATAATTGTTTTCATATTTTCTTTCCCCCATCTGAAAAAGATAGACGTATCACCTTCGACAAAGGTTCATTAAATTTCTGCAATTCTTTTGAAGAGCAGATGAAACCAGCACTGCGCAATCTATTCCTGTTGCGCACATTTTGCGCAATGGGGGTTTTCTACCAAAAGGAGTTTTTGGAGCCAGTTTCGGGTTTGTTGTAAGTCCTTGAGTTATGCTTGGGCACCCGGCGCAAGTTGCTACCGTCCGGCTCATGTCGCGTATGGACATTTCTACGCGGAACATCGCTGGTAAATTGGGAATTCACGCGAAGGCTGCTTCACTTGACGGCAGCCTTTTTCTTAACTGCCACCGGGTTGGTCATCAAATAGCACACATCATGCCGGAAATCACGTTGCATACGAACACCGCGCAGTATGATTGACGTTGGATAATGATTATTTATTGCCGAAAAAATTCGATTTTTTTTGAACAAAATCACACCTCAAAGAATCACCAGCCCTTGCCGCGCCCGGCGCTGCTCGCCAACCTAGTGAATCTTGGTAAGCCACGGGAATTTTGACCAACCCTGCAATGATTAGCGACGCCCGCCAGCATGTCCGCCCCCGTGTGCAAACCCGCCGCCGTGTGCGAATCCACCGCCGTGCACCACACCCCCACCATGCCACGTTCCGCCTCGATACCACGCGCCTCCCCGCCAGCCGCCACCCCAATAACCGCCGCAATACCCGCCCCAACCAAAGGACAGCGACACCGGGTAACTCCAGCCGTAATAGCTATAAACCGGATAATTATACGTCGTCGGCACGGTTTGAACGTAAGTTACCGCCGGTTGCACATAGGCCGCTGAAGCCATTGGTTGTGGGGCGGGTGTTGTCGGCATTGGAAGTGTTGCCGTGAGAACACCGGCCTGCGGCTGATTCAACATGGCCGTGACAACCGCCTCGGAAACGCCCTGTTGCCGCAGGTAAATGATTTGCGCCGCGTTCAGGCCGTAGCTGTTCCTCGAATTTTTGACATAATCCAAGATGATGTCGTCGCTGACTTTCGCCTGTGCAAGTTGCACTATCTCCGACACACCGTAAGACAACTGCGGGATAGGAGTTGTGCCGGAGGTGTCCTGTGCCAGCGCATTTATTGCCAGCAAAGCCAGACATCCTGCGCCTGCGACCGCCAGCGCCCTTTGAAATTTCCGCGCTTTCATAAATCACCTTGTTACAACACCACTCTCGCGTGAACGCTCTCGCCTGTCAAATCCGGCTTGAAGCGTTCCGCCGCTAAAGATTGGACATGGGCGGTCTGCCAAAAGTTCATTTTGCCGGGCGAATGATATGTGCGGGCATTGTCCGCCGGGCGAAAAATTCGACGTAACCGGCCAGTGTGAATGCAAGCTTTCAGACCGCGCAGCGAGGCCACTAGGTTGATGACGATTGTTTTGGGCCAAAAAAATTGCGATTTTTTGCGACAAAAAAAGGTTCCACAATCTGACTGGCCGGTGACAAAACTTGCAGCCGGTTTCACTTTACTGAGTGGCGTGTTCACTCAACGTGCGCTAAAGTCCGCCATGTTTATCATCGGACTCGGCACCGCCGCCCCGCCGCACCGTTATACACAGCGCGATGGCTGGGATGCGGCGCAAAACTGGCCTCGGTTTTCGCAGCTCAAAACGCGTTCGAGGGCTGTCCTCAAAAAAGTCCTCTGCGGCGACAACGGCATTGAGGCTCGTCACCTTGCGCTTGAATCGCTCGCCGAAGTTTTTGACCAGACGCCCGACGCCCTGCAAGCCCGCTTCACCAAGCACGCGCCTGCGCTCGCCACTGAAGCCGCGAGTCGCGCGTTGAAAACTGCTGGCTGCCAGCCGGAAGACATTGATGCCGTGCTCATCAGCACCTGCACCGGCTATTTGTGCCCCGGACTCACAAGCTACGTGAGCGAAAGCCTCGGTCTGCGCCAAAATGTTTTTGCGCTCGACCTTGTTGGCCAAGGCTGTGGCGCGGCGTTGCCGAACTTGCGGGCGGGCGAGGCAATTCTCACCGCAGGTCATGCGAAACGTGTTCTCTCCGTCTGCGTTGAGATTTGCAGCGCAGCATTTTATCTCGACGACGACCCCGGCGTTTTAATCAGCGCGTGTCTGTTTGCCGATGGCGCGGGCGCAGCGGTTCTGTCAAACGAACCATTGCCCAAGCGCCGCCGCGTGGAATGGAAATTCACCGACTCGCGCCTTGTCACCGCCCAACGCGACACGCTCCGGTTTAGTCACAAGAACGGCATGTTGCGGAACATCCTGCTGCCGCAGGTGCCCCAACTGGCCAGCGAGATTGCCGCGAAATTATTTTCGGAATCCCTTGTGGCGGCTGGACTGAAACGCGAACAGATTACCGGCTGGATTCTGCACACCGGCGGCCGCGCCGTGATTCTCGCCCTGCGCGAGAAACTCAAATTGAGCGAATCCGCCGTGCGTCACAGTTCCGCCGTGCTGCGCGAATTCGGGAATATCAGCAGCCCCACGGTTTATTTCGTCCTCGAACGTGCCCTCCATGACACCGTGCCCGACGGCCCATGGTGGATGTCCGCATTCGGCGCGGGTTTCAGTTGCCACGGCGCAATTTTAGAAGTGAGTGCCCCGTGACGCGAATCATTCAACCCGAACTGCTCGACACGCTGCCGCCCGACGACCCCCGTGCTGTTCACTCGCGTCGGGATTTGCGCCGCATCAACGGCTGGATGCGCAATCACGCCATCATGGCTGACGCGTTGCAAAATGCGTTGAACCATCATACGTCCAAACAAGTCGTCGAAATCGGCGCAGGCGATGGAAATTTCCTGCTCCGAGTCGCGCAAACAATCTCCCACCACTGCCCCGACGTGAAGGTAACGCTGCTCGACTTGCAAAAAAATGTAACCGGTCAGACGCTCGCAGCGTTCGCTTCACTGGGTTGGTCTGCGGAGGCTGTCGTGGCGGATGTTTTCGACTGGCCGCAGACTTCAGGCGACGGCGAAATCGTCATGGCCAATTTATTCTTGCACCATTTCGAGGACTCGCGCCTCGCGATATTGCTTCACCTGATTGCGCAACGCGCAGGATTTTTCATCGCGATTGAACCGCAACGTGCGCAATGGCCCCTGTTTTGCAGCCGGCAGTTGTGGGCGCTTGGTTGCAACAACGTGACTCGCCACGATGCCGTGGTCAGCGTGCGTGCGGGTTTTTCCAGCAACGAAATCTCTGCGCTATGGGCGGACAAACAAAATTGGCAGCTCACGGAAAAACGCGCCGGTGCTTTTAGCCATCTTTTTATCGCGCGGAAAATTAGTTGAATCATGGCCGATGCAAAACTCATCACGATAGTCGGCGGTGGCCTCGCCGGTTTAACGCTCGGCATCGGACTGCGGCAACGTGATGTGCCCGTGGTGATTTACGAGGCTGGAAATTATCCGCGTCACCGCGTCTGCGGCGAATTTATCAGCGGTCGCGGTCAGGGCACGCTGGCGCGGCTGAACCTGCGTGAATTGCTCGAACAAGCCGGGGCCGTCAGCGCGCAGACCACAGCATTTTTTTCAACAACCAAATCAACTATCCCGCGCGCGTTGCCGTCATCGGCCATCGGTCTTTCACGTTTCACGCTGGATGCCGCGCTGCTGAGTAGATTCCGCGAACTCGGAGGTGAATTGCTCGAAGGCAAACGCTTTGCGGGGGATTTTGGCGATGGCATCGTTCGCGCTACGGGTCGCCGCGCACAAGCCGAGGAAAGCGGCCTGCGCTGGTTCGGCCTGAAAATTCACGCGCGCAAGGTCGCGCTCGCTGCCGATTTGGAAATGCACGTCTCGCCACTGGGTTATGTTGGCCTGTGTAAAATCAATGGCGGCGAGGTCAATGTTTGCGGCTTGTTTCGCAAACACGCCGACGATAACAGCGAATCAAAAAACTGGCGTGAATTGCTGCGCGGCCAACCCGGTTCGCCGTTGCGCCAACGGCTGGCCAACGCAGGGTTCGATGAAAATTCATTTTGCGCCGTGGCCGGACTCTCGTTGCGTCCGCACCAAGCCGTGTCGCGCGCCGAGATTTGCGTCGGCGACGCCATCACCATGATTCCGCCCGTCACCGGCAATGGTATGTCTATGGCCTTCGAGTCGGCGGAACTGGCGACTGCGCCGCTCGCGGGGTGGAGCCGGGGCGAATCATCGTGGAACGAAGCCCGCCAACAAATCGCCCGTCATTGTGACGCCATTTTTGTGCGTCGTCTGGCGTGGGCGAAATGGCTGCAACGAATCATCCTCACTCCTGCGCTGCAAAATCCACTCGTTGCGCTCGCGGGCCGCAGCGACTGGTTCTGGCGCATGGCTTTTGGGCGCACGCGCTGATTCTGTCCGACCCAGAATGTGAAATGTGCGAGCGAGTTATTGTCAAAAAAGCGATGTAGCGCCAATAACATGCGTCCCGTTTTATCGTTGTGCAAGTTTCCTCAACCCGCTGGGAGTGCGTGCTAATGGACGATTTGTTAATCTGGATGCACGCAGGGGCGGCTTTTCATGCAATTCATGACAACCGCACGCCGCGAGAAACCATAAGCGCCGAACCCTCGGCAAGAAGTGCAGACGATGGCGCGCGGCTCAGGCCATGCTTGAATTGCACGCCGTATGATTCCGCCACGTCGCAGTCCAATGCCTCCCAAGCCAACACGGAGCAAGCAACGCGCAAGGTCAGCAATACAGAACCACACCTGAACGCAACGACCCGCAGTTTCTTCGCTGCACGAGATGCGGTTTCAGGCGTTTTTGGCCGTTCCATAATCACGCAATCGCTCTTTAATGTAGGGATGCTCTTTGAGGTCGCCCAGCCGTTCAGCCAGCATGTCCAGCTTGACACGGTAGAAAGCCTGCTCCTCCGTGGTTAATGCCCCAATCGCATCGGCAAGCAGGCAGAATGCGTGGACATAGTTGAACTCCACTGGGGGCACAACGTTTGGGTGAGCCTCGTGCAATTCGGCATCCGCCAGCAAAAGCTCGGCCAGCATCACCGCACGGACCGGACGCAATGCCCCGGCGTTGTTCAGAAGCCCTGCGACCGATTCGGGGGACAGCCGTTTCAGGTCGGCAAGATTGAGGCCGATGGTCTGAAGGCAGGTGTTCTCCAACTCAACTCCGGCCTCGGCGATTTGGCCAGCCTGCTTCTTGGCAATGATGGATGCGAGCATTGCAGCTATTTGCTCGACCATCCGCAGGATGTAATCTCTGGCCATCGGAATTAACGTCTCAAAAACTGAACCGCAGCCGTCGGAAGTCAAGCATTCGTGGCGCAATGATTGGGCCGGTCAATGGCCGTTCAGATTTGGCGGTTTACCTTCGATGAGGGTCGCAAGATAAAAAGCTTTGTCCTTTATGCCGTATGCAAATCCGGCCTCCATCGGGTTGTCCTCATCGGCATATTCCACGGTGATAATTCCAACCACAGAGACGTTGGGCCGATACCGAACGCCGTTCTCTTCCGGCTCCAGCGGAAAATTCGATGGCAAAGAACTACGTTTTACACTTTTTACGTCCTGCTCGAATAACAGGGCAAACATCCCCTCTTGTCTGGCCTTCATTTCCTTGGACACGCCCTGCCAGTCGAACAATTTCATGGCGGCTTCTTTGTTCTTCGCCTTCAGCGCCTGCTCAAGTTGTTTCACACCAGCTCGTCGGCACTGGCGGGCGCGATGTTCTCGAATGCCTCAATGCCCAAAATGCTGAGGCAAGTTGTCTCGACGTTTGCTACACCGATCTTCTTGCCAGTTGCATCGTAGTCGGTAATCCAGCCCCCGGAATTGTCCTGAAGCGACAGCAACTTGTCGAACAAGCCTTGCGGCGGTTCAGCAGGCGGCGACAGGCGACTGGCGGCAATCAGGGCCAATCCGAGCTTATACGTTGAGTAACGCTGGTCGTGTCGGGCGGCGGCATCAAGGAAGCCTTTGCCGTCCCACAGCCGCATGGCCGCGTTCCAATCTTGGCGGGCCACTGGCTGGCTTTTTTCCGCGATACAAGCCAACAGCAGGAGGTCGGCATATTCCTCCCACCCATCGAGAACACGGTCGGTTACGGCTTCGGTGCGGATGACATTATTTCCCTCACGCCGCACATCTATCAGTTGATACTGACGGAATGGCAATGGGTTTTCCGCCTCGCCAAAAATCAATTCAATCTTGCCCGACTTTTGAATGCCTTCGCGATGAATGGCCGCCATAATGTTCTCGGCGGTCTTTGGATGGCTGCCAGCCAGCGCCTTCGCGGCCAGGTAATTATCGTGGAACAGCCAATAGACGTTCGCACCGCGATATTCAGGTAACAAACCCAAGTCGGGGTTCACGAGATTCATCAGAAATGTCTGTCCCTTTTGAATCGCCTCAGAGGGTTCCAAAGATGTCCACCCATTTGGCGCAAACATGAACAAGGCCCCGGTAATTGCAAAAACGGAAAACTTCCGAGTGATAGAACGGATGGGGTTGGTGGGGTTCACGACTCGTGTTTTGTTCCCATCACGACCACTTCGGTCTTGATTGAGTTGGCGATGAAGCACTGTTCGCGCGCCATGTGATGCAGGCGCTCCTCCTCGGCGGGTGTCGGGAGCTTTGCGCCACTGTAGGCAATCTGTGGATGGAGTGTGACCACGCTCACCCACGACACGCCTCTCTCGTTCTTGGACATTACGCCGACGGCCTCGTCATGGTAGCTGTCCAGTTGAAAACCCTGCCGGGAAGCCAGATACAAATACGTCAGCATGTGGCAACTCGCAATTAATGCGACGAATGCCTCCTCCGGGTCAACGTGTGCCGGATTCGAGTAGGGCACGGGCACCACATTCGGGGATGGCGAAGCTCGCATTGTTGCACCGCCGTCGAAGCTCCAAGTGTGCTCGCGTGAATACTTGCCAACGAGGAAATCAGGACTCATGCGCTTCCAACTGATGGTTGCTTTGTGCTCGGACATACAGTGAATAATTGTGAATACAGACTACGGTTCCATTTTCTCACCGACAACCGGCAGCGTATTTTTGACGGCATCGGGGATTGCTTGTGGCCTGCCTGTCTTCGCATCCACAAACACCCAGTCCGTCTCTGCCCGTGCGACAACGGTTCGGTCTTTGGCACGGGTGATTTTATATTTTCGCAACGAACGAACTTTCTGGAAATTTGAAACCCAAGTCAAAACAAGGATTTCGTCTCCAGCAAACGTCGGTGCGAGATACTCGATTTGATGGGTTCGCACGACCCATGTTGCTCCCACGGTTTCTGTTGCCTCTGTGCAGCCGCTCGTTTGCGCATGGTGAACTGCCGCATCCTGCATCCATTGGATATAGGCAACGTTGTTTACATGGCCGTTTCTATCCACCAAATCAGCGGGCACTGTGAGGTTGTGTTTGAAAATTGGGTTCATTGCTGGGTCTGGTAGTGGTCAGCACCGAGGAAACGCACCGCTTGGTCGCCGGTAAGTTCGATGTATTTGTTGCCGTCCTCAAGACTTGGTTCGATTTCCGAGCCTTCATGCCATTCGTTCCATGAAGTGATGAGCACCCAGTCGGGCTTGGCTTTGACGGCCTCTTCCCAAAGCACCCGATATGTCCGTCCATCTAATCGGTCGGCCTTGAGGCCGGGCTTGCGAATTTTTGTGTCATCGTAACCGGGGATGACCGTGACACAAGCGATACGGTGGTATTCGCGGGCCAGCTTCACCGCATTGGCATAATGGGTCGCTGCCCACGCCCGGAGTTCGTCAGGCGTCTTGCCTGTCACCGACCCGCAAATGTTGTAGGTGTGAACTCCGTCGAAAATGCGGGCCAGTCGTTCCGAGTAACCATCCCCCACCAGCAGAAAATCTCCCGCCTTTGCGTGCGCCCGGCTGATGATTTCCGGCCACGACGCAAGAGGCACCTGTCCGATGACCCGGCCATAAACAAAAATGACTGGCCGCCCGCCTACTTTGAGAAACGCGCTGTTCGTACCGTAACGCGTCACTAGGTAAACCAAGTCGTTTACGGCTTGGTCAATCTGTTCTTGGCCCTTGCCGGGCGCGGTTTCCCAATAAATTGTAGCCTTGAAATTCGCACGCGCCGCGTGTTCGAGCACGAGGGGAACCGCCTGGTCTTCATACGTCCCCTGTCCCCACCATGTGGCAATGAAGCCCGTGACGTGATGCACCTGTGCGAGACGGATTTGCCAGTCTATGATTGCCGGGTCGTGCGAATCATAGGCACCTTTCACCGGGTAATGCAGGGATGCCTCAATGTCGTGCCGGGCAGCATCCACCTTCCCCCAATGCCGCGCCGGGCCATACCATGTATAGTAAAACGCCAGCACCTCGCGTGGCACCGACGATCCCTTTGCCATTTGATTGAAACTGTCACTATCGTTGGTTGTGATGGCGACTGTTCCACATAACGAAGCAAAGAGAATAATCAGGAAGGTGAGGGTTTTCATAATCACCTTTCACCCACCACCACATCGAAGCTGACCTGTCTAGCAGCGGCTCCTTCTTTTTCCCACGGGCGGGCATATTCCAGCCGCAATGGCTGCCATCCGACTTTTGTGGCACGGAATCTCCAGATTTCCGTCCCACCCGCTCCAACCAGTCCAAGTGGGTTTGAATCTTCTTCGTAAGCGGGTTCACCAACCTTTTCCACGACCGGCTCGGCTTCTCTCCGGTAGTTCCAGCAATAGCCGGTGCTTCGGTTGCTCGGCAGTTCAATGACCAAGACCTGCCCGACGGTCACCATGATTTGATGGCCGCTGTCGAGCAGGGTCAAGGTTTTCGCGGGGTGATCGGTGGCACAGCCGGCCAGTATCAAGCTGACGACGAGCGCGAGCAGGCATTTCATCGGCTCCAGAACTACGCCCACTCTCTTGTGAATGCAAGCTTTCAGACCGCGCAGCGAGGCCATCGGGCTGATGATTTTCATCATAGGCCGAAAAAATTGGATTTTTTGGGACAAATATTTTGGAACAAATAAAAAGACGAAAGTATAAAGATAACGCAGGGGCTGCTTAATGCCGTGATTTACGAACCGATGTCCGCCGTTGAAATCTTTCCTGATGCCGCGATACGGACAGTCGTTTGAGTTGTTTTTGCTGTTCTGCATAAAATTGATTTTGCACCGTCCGGGCGGGCCTGTGGTTGCGCCATAAAGTCGGCTCTTTCACATTGGGCTTGGGACAAGGGTGCAATCTCAATACTTATGGAGACGCTATATCGTCCACTTGTTTCTTGTAGCCAGCGTCGCCGCGAATTTCAACCGGTCTTATCAAGGGGCAATCTGTATTCGATAGAACCGAACGGCTGCATTGTTCGTGGTCGTGAAACAATACGAAATGTCAGAGACATTGGTTGTTAGTGTAGCGGTCGTATTCGTCGTCCAGCCCATCCCTATTTGGCTAGTCTGGAGCAGGCTGAGCGTGGCGTTGGTCAGACTGCTGATGACTGTAAAGTTGAGTTGCACTTGATGGCCTGTCAAAACCGGGGCGGCCAGCACAATGCCCGGTGGCGGGCTTAGCTCGTAAATCTGGCTGCCTGCCAATAGGAATAGTCCTAATCCGAAATCATCGAAGTCGGGCACGCTGGTATAGGTGACCGGCTGGCCACTAGCGGGTTCGTCGCCGCTGCCTTGTTCGTAACCGAGAAAGCCATTGTCCGCGTTGGTGCTATGGTGCAGCGCGCCTATGGCCAGTGCGTTCCAACCGTTGATGACGGCGGGAAGATACGTGTTGCGGTCGAGGTAGCCGTGGATGATTCCCCAAGCCAGTCCGTAAGTGAAGCAGGCCGTGCCGCTGGACTCCGGGCCGGGATAGTCATTGGTGTAGGCGAGATTCACGTTCCAGAAGCCATCTGACCGCTGCACGGCTTTGAGGGCCACTGCCATGTCCTGAAAGGTTTGCAGATATTCGGCAAAATGCAGGTCATTGGTGGGAAGCACATCCATCGTCCGGGCCAGTGCGACGAAAGCCCAGCCATTGCCACGCGACCAGTAGCATTTTTGCTTCGTGCCATCCGACGCTGTGTAGTTCGCCAAAAAGTTTGTGTCCCGCCACCAAAGATGGTCAGAGGCATTATAAAGACCGTTGGAGGGGCCATAGACGCCTTGAATTTTATGGAAGCAGGAATACATCTGTGGCGAATACGTATAATTGGTTTTAAGCGTGCTGAGGACATTGGAATCGAGGACGCTGAGCTTGGCAAACGCGGGCATGGACATGTGGATGGAATCAACATAAGTCCACTCGCTGAGACCCACACTGCCACTCATCCAGAAATTGACGTTATTAACAATGTGGGTCAACCGGTTGGTCTGGGTGGTGTCAAACTGATAAAGTTCGATATATTCCTGACCGGCGCACTGGTCATCGGGTGATGTATCCGTGTCGCCATACCGCAATGACCAGTTGGTGAATGCGCCCCACTGAACGGCGTAATTGTAAATGTTGGGGTCGTGGTTGATTCGGTATAACGCTAGGTCACCCTCGAAATATGTTCCGCGCGTCCAGATGCAACTCGGATGCCCTCCAGAAAGACAATTTTTACAACCGGGCATCGGCCATTCGTTTGTGAAATAGTTGTTGGCCAGCACCATGTCGCTCAAGATTTGTGCCGCTGGAGGCATAAATCCAGCCGTGACATTGATTGAAACAAACATCCCGACCAGCAACGCTAAAAAAGCAACTGGTCTTAAACAGAGAAATTTCATCGCTGGGGTGCTTTTGTGACGGCGTGTCCTAAAACACAATTACTATCCACCAAAGCTCATTCATGTCAAACGCCAATGTTCTTCCTCCATCCAGTTGATGGCAATCATTTTGGGTCAAAAATGCGATTTTTTTTGGAAACAAATAAAAAATTCCACAACCCCGGTGTCAAAAATGTGCTGCCGGTGGTTGGAACTGGCCAGTGGCTGTCGGCTCTCCGGTGTGGTTAGCTGGAATAGCCTTCAGTTTGTCAAAAAACAGGGCTTCTCTCGCAAAATTTTTCTCCGAGTCCGAGGCGTGAATCATGTTGAACAGAAATTGGTCGTCACCGGGTTGCTGAAATTTCCGTCTGAACGGCGCATTGGCCTCCACGGCACCCAGCCAGAAATCTCCGCGAATCGTGCCCTTATCAGCCTGCCAGGGCTTTGTTGCGCCAACGGCCTTGCGAACCTTCTGAATGGCACCGTCTCCCCTTAAATGAATGACCTGCACCGGGCCGTAAGCCATATACTTCGATGTTCCGTCCAGACAAGGCGGCCTGTCCCCGATGGCTGGAAAATAAAATTCCCTCCATTTTTCTTCAGAAAGATTCCCCACCCCAGCAAGTATGCATTCGGCCACCACCTTTAACCCCAATGCTTTTATGCGCGTCTCGATCTGACGGTTCAGGTTGCGCCAGAACGAATCCGGTTTGATGACAACCAGCGTGTCTTCTTGTATGGCGTCCGCCATAGATTCTCCGGGTTTCAGTTATCCTGTCCGCTGCGAGACAGTAACAAACGAAACAGCCTGAAATCCATCATCAAGATGATGAAAACGGATGTGCCGTCTTTCGCCTATGTGCTTTAGATATTTCATCGTTTCTTCGTAACTTTGCTGTATCTCGTTCGCAATATCTTGAACCGGTTTCGGTTTGGATGCGCGGGCCAGCAGGTTAAAAACCTTCAATTCGGTTTCGTCGGGTATGCTTTCGGTGCTCATGGAATAAACGATTATGCCAGCGATGCAATCTTGTCAACCACCGAGAAACTGTTTAACTTGAAAAAAAGCTTTGCCCCAACGGCCAGCGAAATCCTCAAAAAGCCATGATTTTCCATGCTTTTAATACCCTGCATGTGGGATGACTGCGATTGAGATTTTCTACCATCACCAATGAAATTTGGTATTGCACTCAAAGCAACGGCACCGAACAAACAAATGACGACCGCCCAAAAAGTCAGGTCGGGGTTGAACGAAGATTTGTTTTCCTGTTCACTCACACCATAAATTAACACCGCTACGCCACTTCTGTTTTGGAAATATCTTGCCGTTTTATTTGCGTGGGAGTATTTCGGGCAACAAATCCGTCAAACCCAGACGCAGCCGATTTTTTTGGCACCAAAATAAATAATTAAATGAAAACGCCTTTTTCTATTCTCTTGCTCGCCACCGCTCTGGCATCCGTCACCCATGCCCAGCCCGCGCTGACGATTTACAACCAAGACTTCGCCGTCGTCAGGGACACGGTGCCCCTTGATTTGCAGTCCGGCGTGAACACCATCCGTTACACCGGGGCCACAGCACAGGTCGAGCCGGACTCGGTGATACTGCGTGACCCAACCGGCAAACATTCCCTTCAAATTTTGGAACAAAACTACCGTAACGACCCGGTATCGCAGGAATTATTGCTCTGCCTGTTCGAGGGGAAAACGATTGATTTTGAAAATAATCGGATGAAGGACAATACCGAGACCCACGAACTGATTCCCGGAAAGGTTATACGCAGTGGCTACGTTCCTGGCGGCGAAGCGCAACAGCCCATCATCGAGGTGGATGGAAAAATGCAGTTCAGCCTGCCCGGACAACCACTCTTCCCCGACCTTGGCGATGACACCGTGCTCAAGCCGACGCTCAACTGGTTATTGCAATCCGACAAGCCCGGCAAGTTTGATGCTGAAGTGGGGTATGTCACCGGCGGGTTCACATGGGAGGCGGCTTACAATCTCGTGTCGCCGGAGAAGGGTGACATGGTGGATGTGGTGGGGTGGATCACGATGAAAAATGAAAGCGGTAAAACGTTTCAAAATGCAAAAATTAAGCTGATGGCGGGCGACGTGAATAAAATTCAGCCGGGGATGCCAACGAGCATGGCTTTTCGAGCACGGGGTGGTTTTGGCGGCGGCGGCTTTGCACCACCTGTCACTGAGAAAGCCTTTGACGAATTCCATCTATACGACATCGCGCGGGCGACGACCTTGCACGACCGCGAAACCAAACAGGTTGAATTCGTCCATGCCGAAAACGTAAAAGCACCGGTCATCTACGTTTATGACGGGGCGGCGGGTTATCAATTTTACGGTTTAAATTACGAACAGGACTACGGCCAGTCGGAAAACAAAAAAGTTCTCGTCCAGCGCGAGTTCGTGAACGCCGAAACGAACCACTTGGGCATCGCGCTGCCGGCGGGCAAGCTGCGTTTCTATCGCCGCGACAGCGACAGCCAGTTGCAATTCGTCGGTGAAAATACGATTGACCACACGCCGCGCAACGAAACAATTCGTGTGACAACCGGGAACTCGTTCGACCTAGTCGGTGATGACAGCGTGGCAAGTGAGTGCCTGGCACACGCTGCCGAACTGAAACCAAGGATTTTCCCAGTGGCGGCAAGGAACACCCTAGTCGCGGCCAGACCTTTTAGGAGGTAATAGTAGTTTTTTATGAGCATGTTTTCCGACGGCGAACAACCTCCGGTGATTCGCGTTCAAAAAGACCATTGTAAATGGCCGAATGTAGAGGAATGTCTTCCCGCAGGACATCTGCCAGAGATAGGCCGACCGTATTGGGTTAAATGCAAACATTTCAGGTGCATGGCTGTGGTTGACAAAGAGGGCAAGTGGAAAGCTTTCTATGGCGGCGAGGAATTGCCGGAGGTTCTCAATGTTTTTGTCACTCAATAAACAACCAAATTACCTTCTTCAATGATATGATTTCAAACGAACGGCCATCCCATTCGTTCGGCGGCCATCGGCGCGGGGGGGGCAACTTGACACAAAATTTACCGGGCGCAGAACGCTTTTTTTGGTGGTTTGCGGGGGGGTCGCCATTTCCACCTTTTTGAATCGTCTGTGCCCGGTTTTCATTTTGAAACGACACTGGCCAAGGTTTCGGCGAGAAGAAGGAATTCCTTCAAAATTATGGCGGCGGGAGGTCAGACTAAACTCCTTTATGCCTCTGGGTTGAACACCCCATAGCGGCCAACATGCGAAATATGAAAAGCTTCATACAGTCACCGCGCCTGCGCGGGCGCGGGAAGCCCACACTGAACCAATACCACCATCGAACTACGGCACAGCCCAGACGGGCGTTGGCCGTGACATCACTACACGCCTGATATGAATACAGTAATTAAATGTCGCCGCTGTAGAATGGTGATGGACGAGGGTTACATCTCAGACCGGAGCCAGAATGTTCTTTTAATTCCGACCTGGATTAAAGGAAAACCGGAGCATTCTTTGTGGCTGACACCAAAGCGAGCGACAGAAAGCAACACCAAGTTCGGACATATCATTGTCCGAAGTGTGGAAACCTTGAGTCTTTTGCTGACGCCTAATTGAAGCCGTCCACATGATGAAATAACGGCGCGGGGCGGCGGGAAGGCGATTTTTTCGACCAAACAAACTGATGTCCGGTGCCGTAACTCGGCGGGATTTCAGGTGGCGGCTTAAATTGAATTGTCTAAACCGCAGACCGGCTCATCAGCCAGAAAATCAAAACTGTCACCAGAATTATTAGCACAATAGATAATCCGATAAAAAAACGGATTTGTCTTTGATGCGGTGAGCTGCTTCTCTTTTTTCCCCGATGACCCATGCCTGAATCAGACCACCAATTTCACCCGGTGTCCAGACGTGATTTGCAATTCCCGTGCGAAACAATTTCATTTCGCCAGCGGACACGACGCCAGCGGCGTGTGCATCGCACCGGCTGGGATTGGTTCGCTGCGGACAATTTCCACTCCTCCGGCAAGCCAGTCGCCAAAGTGCCGTCGGCGTAGAACCGTGGCGCATTCCAGCAATTCCTCAATCATCGCGTGATGCCCCGGTTTGAATCGCCCCAACGTGATGTGACCGGTGAATCGTTTCGGCGTCTCTGCTGGCACGAATGGCCGCATCGCGTCTTCAATCTGCCGGTGCAGTTCGGCCAACTGTTCGCTGGTGTCCTCCGCCCCCGCCCAAATCACGCGCGGTTTCTCCGTGTTTGGAAAAAAACCGATGCCGTGTGCGGACAGACGCAAGGCAGGAAGACCGACACAAACCGTGGACACCGATTCTTCGAGCGCCGCAACCTGCTCTGAAAGCTGGTCGCCGAGAAATTTCAGCGTGATGTGAAATTGCTCTGGTTGAGTCCAGCGGATGGCCCCCGGCGGAGAGTTGCGCCGCAACTGGCCTTGTGCGCGTCCGATTTCCTGCTGCACGTCCGGCGGGACGGCAATGGCAATAAAGACGCGCAGAAACGGTTCTGAACTATTCGCCACGGTCAGAACAATTTTGCAGCGTATTCACCGAAATGCAAAAGATTTTTTGAGCAGCGGCCCACCGGGGTGTTTCAATAAACAAAACGCGCCGAGAACCTGAATTTTTCGCCCAAGAAAGACCATCTGACGTAAAGTTTGTTTGGCTGGGATTAAATTTGATATGCGAAGCTGCCGGCGTATAATCACATCTGGGCATCATCACACACCATGAAAAAATTCATCGCCATCGGATTAACGATTACATTGTTGGTTATCGTCACGTTGCTGTCGTGGCAGCATTTTAAGCATTCACGGGATGCAAAGATTTTTAAGAATTTGGCAGGAACATGGATTATGAGCTTTGGTTCATTGACCGTTCAACCAGACGGTAGTTATGCCTTGCAATTTACGGTCTCCCCCCCCAGCGGGGTGGTTACAGACGAAGGCACATTTCAGGTCAGAGACGGATTCTTGATTGATACGGTGACAAAGTCCTATCGGAAAAATGCTCAGTTGCCGTATGTCACGCGGACGCGAATTATCCGGGCGAATGACCGCGAGATGGTCATTGATACCAGTGCAAAGTCTGGACTTATTCTCCGAAAGGGTGCGACGTGATGACTAATAGCGGGATAGGCAGCACTGCCGGTTCCAATCTTTGAACCAGAGCACCATTCAGGTTGCCGGAACCCAATTTTTTCGCACAAGAAAAAGTTAAAATAATTATCCTCCAGCGATTTGTGCATCCATCCCGGCCCCGCTAGACTTTCCCAATGATTGAGTGGTGGCAAATCGGGCTGCTGTTTCTCACCGGGCTGGCGGCGGGCTTCGTGGACACGCTCGCGGGCGGCGGCGGACTCATCACCCTGCCGGTGCTGCTCAATTTTTGTCCCGACCCGGTGCTCGCGCTGGGCACGAACAAGTTGCAGGCCAGTTTCGGTTCCACCAGCGCGACATTTCATTTCGCCCGTGCCGGGGCGTTGAATTATCGGGAATTGCGCCGGGCCTGTCTGCTCGCGTTTCTCGGCTCGCTGCTCGGAACCTTTCTCGTCCAGCGTTTCGATTCAAACCTGCTCAAGCGTATCATTCCGTTCCTGCTGTTCGCCGTGGCCATATTCGTCTGGCTGCGCCCGCAACTCGGTGAAAAGGACATCCATCCGCGCATCTCCCGGCTGAAATTTGATTTCGTCTTCGCATTCGGCATCGGGGTCTATGATGGATTTTTGGGCCCGGGCACCGGCACATTTCTGGCGCTGGCCTTCATGCTTGGTCTGGGATTCAACATGGCGCGGGCCACGGCCAACACGAAGGCGCTCAATTGTGCGAGCAACATCGCGTCGCTCATCCTGTTTCTGCTCGCAAAAAAAGTCTGGTTTGTCACCGGTTTAATCATGGGTGCCGGACAGTGGCTGGGCGCGCGGGCGGCCAGCAAGATGGTGGTCACGCGCGGCACCCGATTCATCCGCCCGGTATTTCTCACGATGGTCGTGCTCATCACGCTCAAGCTGATTTACGACACCTACCTGAAGCCGCTCAACTGAAGAACATGGGGGCGCGGCAGAGTGATTGTTCGTCTGGCCAAAAATTTCAAAAAATACATTTGTTTCGCCCAAGAAATGAACAGCAAACCCGACGCGCGCACCCCGATGACTGGGCGGCGAGTGATTCCCCAGCACACACTTTCAAACCAAGACCAAGGATTTTCCAAGTGGCGCTAGGAAAACCCTAGTCGCGGCCAACCCTTGTGGGGGGTAACAGTAGTTATGAGCACATTTTCCAACGACGCACACCCTCCTGAGATTCGCGGTCAAAAGACCATGGTAAATGTGATGAAATCCAAGGACAAAACAAAATCGGTGCCGGGCAGGAAACCGGAGCCGTTGAAGATTGCCGGTCG
>Ga0182018_10001771_pt1 | contig 23535 bp, 23 predicted proteins | sample 812P2MmetaG_FD_120490 | JGI IMG/M metagenome (GOLD analysis project Ga0182018, IMG submission 120490) | Permafrost microbial communities from Stordalen Mire, Sweden - 812P2M metaG | ecosystem: Environmental > Terrestrial > Soil > Wetlands > Permafrost | place: Sweden: Stordalen | collected...
CGGAATCGGATTGCCGGAACTTGAGTTTTGCCACGCCCGTTCCGCCCTCCGCTTCGCTCCGGGCGGGGACGCCGCAGCGCGACGTCCCTACCAAACGGATTGTTTGTCATCTGGATAATTCCAAAAAATTCTAGCGTTCCGAATCCGGCCCGGCGATTTTCCGAAGGAGTTCCTCGGCTTGGATGCGAAGTTTAGCATCAACCGTCGGCAGCAGCAAGGTCGTCAACGTGCGGCGCGCAGCGTCGGCCTCCTGGTTCCGTAGTTGCGTGTCCGCCAGCGCGAGCAGGTAATGCGGGTTCTCCGGTTCCAATTGGACGGCCAGTTGCAAATGCTGTTCCGCCAGCGAAGGATTTTCGCCCTGCGCCATTTCCAGAATGCCGAACAGTTCGTGCGCCGGCCCGAAATCCGGCATCAGCACGATGGATTTCAGGAGTTCGCCGTGGATTTCCGCCGCCGTATCCTTGGGGAGCGGACCACGGTTGTTCTGCGCGTCGGCGGCAAGCCGGAATTTTTCCCGCGCGTAAAAATAATGCGCGAGGTAACTGCCGGAGCCGCGGCGGATCGCCTCCTTGAACTGCCGGAGGGCTTCGTCGGATTGCCCGCCCCGGAGGGCGAGCAGGCCGAGTCCTTCGCAGGGCAGGGGACTGGCGGGCGCGAGCTTCTGCGCGTCCGCGAAAAATTTCTCCGCTTCGTCAGGCCGGTCAATGCGCAGCAGTTCGTCGCCGAGGCGGAAATAATTTTCCACCGGCGGAAGAAGGCGTGTCGCCATTGCCTTGTCAGCGGCCACGTCCGCCGGGAGCGCGAATTGAATGGCCGTGAACTGTCCTTGCTCAAGATAGCGCTGCAACTCGGCGTTCATCATCGGCAGCGAAACCCGCAAGGCGTTGGTGAAGGCTTGCACGGACGTTTGTCCCTCGTGCAGAAGCGGGGTGAAGCTTCGGAAGCGGGCCTTGATGGTGTCGTTGTCGCCGGCCATGAGATAATGCGTGAGCAGCCACGATTCGGCGTAGAAAATCCCCTGACGTTCGCGTTCGTTGTATTCCGGCGAGTCGTGGCCGACGGCGAAAAGTTCCGCCAGCGGCAGGAGCGGCTGTTGCGCGAGCAGGCGGAGGTGATGATCAATCGGCTGCGCGATGAGCGCGTTGTATCCGGTCGTCTCAAACGTGGAATAAATCTCGGCCATGCCCTCCTTGAGCCAGAGCGGCCAGATGCGGTCGTTGCGCCGGAGCAGGAAATGCGTGTATTCGTGAAAGACGACCGTCATGTCCATCGCCGCCGCGCCGTTTCCCGGCAATGAAAGCACGATGAGATTTTCGTCGTCGCCGCGCTGGAAGAGGCCGGCGAGATTTTCCGGCTGCCCGTGGTAAAGCGGCAGGAAAGGTTTCATCGCCTCGTGATCGGGAAAGGCCATGACCACGATCGGCGGCGCGGCGACCGCCTGCGCCCCGGCCAGTTGCGCGTAAGCCTCGCAGAATTGTTCCAGTTGATTGGCGACCTTGAAGACCTGCTCCGGCTCGCCGCAACTGTAAATGTTGAAATGCGCCGTGCGCGTCTCGAACCACTGCCGCTGCGCGAGTGGAATGCCTTCAGTCGCAGGTGGTGCGGCCGGCGAAATCACCGGCGGCAACAGCGCAAAAAAAATCCACAACCAGCGGACGTTCATGACAACTGGAATTTAAGCGACGACGGAGCGGATGTCACTGGTGTTGTGAATTTCATTAAAATCCCTTGACATAATTCTCATTCCTCTTCAAAAATAACTTTTAGTAAGAAATTCAAACTAATTTCTAAATGTATCCAAACAATTGTGACGGCACATAAGCCATACACGGATCTGACTGACCTTGAAAAGATTCAGTCGCAGTGGAATAAAATTTCAGGGCTTTTTTCTAGGGAGGAATGGTCTGCTGCAATCGTTCGCGTAGCAACCGCGGCGGAGATTGCGGCCAATTTCGCAATCCGCAATGAGTTTAAGTCCAAAAGTGAATTCAATAAGGAATTTATAGATAGCCTGCTCATATGGGCTAACGGCATTGCTGGAAAGATTGACCGTTTATTGATTCCTCTGGCTAAAAGGGAGAAACATTACAAAACAATTGTGGAACTTAAAAAAGTCTCTGACCAGATCAACAAAATGCGTAACGCAATTGCACATCAAGGACAATTTTGCGACGAAGAAGAAACGAAGACTGCAATTCAGAAGTCAAGGAAGTTCATTGAAACCTTGGTTCGCATTTATGAACCAAACTTTGCACTCAAAGACAAAAAACGCTGATGCAAATTTTTGTGAAATACGGTTAATTGTGAGGAAAGGAAAGCTAAAAAAATTATGGATGACAAAGAACTGAAGACAATTATTGTATGTTTTTATTGCCAACTCAACAGATAGCCGCCGCATTGATGGTTAAACGAATCGGTGATAGTGCTAGTGATGCCGCACATAACGCAGGTGAGGCAGCGGAAACCCTAAAGCGAATTGAGGAACAGAACAAAGAGACGCTCAAAAGAATTGAATCACAGAATATAGAGATAAAAAAAGCAAGAAAGAGCCAGCCGAATAGTGAAGCGAATGTCGCCGATATAAAATTATCAGAAGAGGCAGAACAGTCCGCCGAAACAAATCGGCTCGAAGCAGAAAGGGAAGCAAAGAAGTTTTCCAAAGCACATCCAACAATGCTCATTTGTCCCAAATGTAATAATGCGACGTTCAAAAAGACGAAGAAATGCAGACATTGTGGTTATATTCGGTCATAACGGTGTCGTAACGTAAGTTGGTCAGGATAACTGGGCCAGTCTCGCGCCCGGAACAGGGTCAGTCACAAGAATTGGAACAATTCTTCCGTATTTTCGTCGCAATTTGCCGCCGCGCGATTAGATTCTGCCCTCGCGGATGAAAAAATACTGGCACGTCATCGGCATCGGGATTCAGAACAATCTGCAATACCGCTTCAATTACCTGACGCGGACGCTGTTCAGCTTCATCCCGCTCTTCGCCATGCTCTCGCTCTGGCGCACCATTTACGCGAACAACGGCGGCACGGGCGAACATTCCGGATACACGCAGGCGCAGATGATTTTCTATTACCTGATGATCGCCGTCGTGGACGTGTTCACCGCCGTCAACGAGGACGACTGGCAGATCGCCGCCGACATCCGCGAAGGCAACATCAGCCAGTTCCTGCTCAAGCCGGTGGATTATCTGTGGTATCGGCTCTGCCTGTTTTTTTCCGGGCGCATCGCCTTCATCACGATGGCGTTCATTCCGCTGGCGATTTTCATTTTCTGTTTCCGAAATTATTTTGTCGCCCCGGCCAGCACGACGGCGATACTGGTATTTCCCGTTTCGCTCGTGCTGACGGCGCTGCTGCAATTCTTCCTCTCCTACGCGATGGCCATGCTCGCGTTCTGGCTGCTGGAAATCTCCACGTTCATCTTCATCCTGTTCGCGTTTGAATATCTTGCCAGCGGACATCTGTTTCCGCTCGCGCTGCTGCCCGCGCCGCTGTATCACGCGCTCATGTTCACGCCGTTTCCGTATCAGATGTATTTTCCCGTGAGCATCTACATGGGGAAAATTTCCGGCGCGGACTTGTGGGGCGGGCTGCTGGTGCAATTCCTCTGGGTGCTGCTTGGGTATGCGCTCGCGCGTTTTATGTGGCGGCGCGGCGTGAAGAAGTATTCGGCGTTCGGCGGGTGATAAAGTGTGAATAAGTTCTGGCTTCACGCGCTTGCATTTTTTCCATGCGCGGCACAATTATTTGCGCCAACAGAAATGACACGCACCGGAATGACAACTTCACGACCTGATTATCTGCGCAGCATCCAGCAGCACTACCAGCGGCAGTGGGGCGGCTTCGATGAGCTTCACTGGCCGCGCGGGCCGATTGAGCAGTTGCCCGGCGGTTTCAGCGTCCTCAAGTTCAAGCCGTCCGCGCGCCAGTCATTGTTCACTTTTGCCACGAGCGGAATGTCCAAAGACGGGGACGCGGAGCGCGTCGAATGCTTCATTCTTTCGCCGGTGGCGGACAAATCTCTCTGCGAATTGCTCACGATCGTGGCTTGGTATCACTGCAACTGCGCCCGGCTTGGCTGGACTCATACGATCAATTTCGGTCGTCCCTGGCTGCCACGTTCACAATGTGACTACGGTTTGTTTTCCACGCCTCATCTCCACAACCCGGAACTGGAATGGCTGGACACCGGCGGCGTCGGGACAAGGTTTTTATGGCTCATCCCGATCACGGCGCTGGAGCGCGAATTCATGGGTCATTGCGGATTGGAAGCGCTGGAAATGCGATTCGAGGCGAACGCTCTTGATTATGCGAACCCTTGCCGGCAGAGCATTGTTCAATTCGGTGAAACGACCGGCATCGTCTGGCCGGTCGCGAAAACCAGCACCGGCGTGCGCCCGGAAGTGCGCCTGCGCGCCTGACCTCGCACTCCGGACGTGGTTCAACTTTGGAGCGTTGTGCGGATGACCTCCAGCAGCCGGTCTTTGTCCACGGGTTTCTGGAAGGACGCCACCACGCCGGCGGCCTGTGCGCGATTCTGATATTGCATCGGCTCGGTCCCAGAAATGATGATGATGGGGGTTTTCGCGGCCCCACCCATGCCGCGCAACCAGGACATGAGAGTGAAACCGTCTTCCAGCGTGCTGCAAAAATTCTCCGAATTGGGCGGAAAAGCGAGGTCGAGCAAGATCAAATCCGGCGGGGACTCATGCACGCGGCTGACGGTTTCCGCGCCGCTGGCGGCCGTGGCGACTTCATAACCATCCGCCGACAACGCCAGCGACAGGGTGCTCAAGACGACTTGGTTGTCATCGGTCACCAAAATCTTTTTCCCGTGACATGAAATGCCGGTTGATGAGGCCATGGGCTTCTCGGTCTGCGCATTTTATAAAATTCCCGCCTTGTTGGCAACCAGATTGTTGTCGTAAGTTTGGCGCGGATGATGAACTTCAAACGCTACCTCACCATTTACGCCGCGCTGTGGAAGAATTCCGTGGCGCGCGAGATGTCGTTCAAGGGCAACTTCATCCTCTGGATCATCGTGGAACTGCTCTGGTTCGGGCTGCAATTGAGTTTCGTCACGGTCGTCTATTCGCAGACCAATTCCGTCGGCTCGTGGACGAAGTGGCAGATGGTGCTGCTGGTCGGCGCGAGCAATTTCATCCAGCAAATCTACCAGGCATTCTTCCTGACGAATTGCACGGGGCTGTCGGAACTCGTCCGCACGGGCAGGATGGATTTCCTGCTGGCACTGCCGGTCAACACGCGCTTCATTGTCTCCACGCGGCAGGTGGATTTGGGCGCGTTCGTCAACGCGCTGTTCGGCCTGTGCGTGATGATTTTCGCGGCGGGCAAACTGGATTTACATCCGTCGGTCGGACAATTGCTCGGTTTCGGCGCGTTGTGCGTGGTGGGAATTTTCATCCATTACTCGCTGATGTTCATCCTCGCTTCCATCAGCTTCTGGACGGTGCGGGCGCAGGGCATCGTGTGGGGCTATTACAATCTGTTCAACATCGCGCGGATGCCGGACGAGGCGTTTCGCGGCGCGTTCAAGGCGGTGTTCACGTTCGCGCTGCCGGTGCTGCTGGTGTCCAACGTGCCGGTGCGCGTGCTGGCGGACAAATTAAGCTCGCCGTTCGCGTGGTTGTTGTTGCTTGGCCTCGGTTTCGCGTGGGCGCTGATTTCCGAATGGTTCTGGCGCAAGTCGCTTCGCCGATATGGGAGCGCGAGCACGTAAGGTGGCGGCAACGTCCGTAGTAGAACGAAAATACAATTGTGTTCGGCCAATGGAATTTTTATTTTCTTCAGATGAAATCATTCCACCGGCTGGCACTTGCCGTCGTTTCACTGGCTTTTCTGGCCATTGCCAAATCCTTTGCCGTGGATACACCCGGCGCGTCGCCGGCGACCGGCGGCATCACCGACGCGGAAATCCGCGGCGTAGTGGCGCGCGTGGCAAAACATCAGATTCACGTGCTCGCGGACGGCGATTATGCCGCCGTCAAATCCGTCGAGGAAGCGAAGGCTGCCAAGCCGCCGGAGGGCATTGCGTGGAGCTATCCGTGGGGCGTGGCGCTTTACGGCATGTTACGTTCGACGGACGCGACGGGCGACAAGGATGCGGACAAATTTGTCGTCGAACATAATTTGATTTGTGCGCGTTACTACGGATGGCTGGCCGGCTTGAAAACCAGCGTGACCAATTCCTCCGAAGTTTCTGCTTTCACCCGCAGCACGAAGATCAGAGGATTGATTGGAGGATTGATGGCGCTCGGCAATCTCGACAGTTGCGGCTCGATGGGGAATGAAATCGTCGAATGCATGATCCGCCATCCCGATCAAGTGACGCCGGAGGAAACGGAAGTCGCCGCGCGCATCGCCGACTGGGTCGTGAACAAACAGGATCGCCTGCCCGACGGCACTTTGTGGCGTTCCAAATCCATGCGCGGCACGGTCTGGCCGGACGATCTTTACATGGGCGGCGTGTTTCTCGTGCGCTGGGGAATTTACAAGCACGACCAGAAGTTCATTGATGACGCGGCAAATAACATCATCCATCAGGCCGCGATGGAAGCGGACACCGACGGGCTTTGGTTCCACGGCTATTTCGTTGACGAAAAAACACACGCGCCGTTCAAGTGGGGTCGCGGCAACGGCTGGGTGACGGTCACGCTTGTTGAAACCCTTTCCGCGATGCCGGAAAACGACCCGCTGCGTCCCAAGCTCATTGAAATTTTGAAAAACCAGATTGAAGGCTTGAAAAAAGTCCAGGCGCCCGACGGCATGTGGCGGCAGGTCCTCGACAAGCCGGAATTGTGGGAGGAAACGTCCTGCACGGCGATGTTCGCCTACGGCATCGCGCGCGCGGTGAATCGCGGCTGGATTGACGCGTCGAACATGCAAGTCGCGCGCAAGGCGTTCGCGGGCATCGCCAAGAACGTGACTGCTGAGGGCGTGGTCAACGGCACCTGCATCGGCACAAACATCGGGATGGACCTGGATTACTACATCAAACGCCAGCAGCCCGACGACGATCCGCACGGTCGCGGCCCCGTGATGCTGGCTGGAACGGAAATTTTGCTGGCCGCGAAAAAATAACCTTCAAATTCCAAACCATGAAGAAAATCAGCCCCTCATTTTTCGCCGCGCTCTTTTTCGCCGCGAACCTGTTTGCGCAGGACACAAATCAAGTTCACCAAAACACCGCGATCATTCCCGAGCTGCGCGCCAGTCCGACGAATTGGGTCGCGCGGCACGAGGGATTTGTGGCGGAGGCGCAGAAGGGCGGGGTGGATATTTTGTTCATGGGCGATTCCATCACGGATTTCTGGCGTAATCGCGGCAAGAGCGTCTGGAACAAATACTACGCGCCACGCCACGCCGCGAACTTTGGCATCAGCGGCGACCGCACGGAACACGTCCTCTGGCGGATTGACCACGGCGAACTCGACGGCATCAAGCCCAAGGTCGTCGTGCTGATGATCGGCACGAACAACACCGGCAAGGAGCGCAACGGCAGCCCGCGCAACTCCGTGCCGGAGGTGATTGAAGGCGTTCAGGCCGTGGTCGCCGACATCCGCGCGAAGCTGCCGGACAGCAAAATTCTTTTGCTCGGCATTTTCCCGCGCGGCACCATTGACGATCCGCAACGCACGCAGGTCGCCGTGATCAACACCGTCATTGCCAAGCTCGACGACGGCAAAATGGTGAAGTTCCTCGACATCGGTCCACAATTCCTCGAAGCCGACGGCTCGCTCTCGAAGGATATCATGCCGGATTTGCTGCATCCTAGTAAGGAAGGCTACCAAATCTGGGCTGACGCCATGGAACCAACGCTGGCGGAGATGCTAAAATAGGGATTCAACCGGAGAGCAGCCGGCGTTGCTGCGCAAACGACTTTGCCGCTGGCCGAATTAGTCCGCTGTCAAAAACGTATTTCGGGCAGAAGTGTCTAAACAGTGTCTTCAAACAGGACATTTTGCCTCCATCCTCTGATTTCTGATTTCCGAATTGTGAGCTTTTGCTTCAATTTTCCGCTTCTGATGGTTGCGGTTTACGTTTTTGTTTTTGCCTTCAGATGGCATACATGTTGCTAAGCAATGAGTATGCATAAAAGCTCGTTCCTGATTATGACGGTGTTGAATCTGGTCTTTGTCGCCCTGATGGCGAAGGTGTTCCAGATCATCAAAAACCAAGTCCCGGTGGGCTACGAAGACGAAACCGGCTTTCATTACGGCTCCAAATAACGGTTTGCTACCCATGACGGCTTGTTTCCGGTCCGCCTGCGCTTTCTGATTTCAGATTCCTGATTTCGGAGTTACTGCATTAGCTTCTGCCCTCCAAGCTTTGCCCGCTGTTGCCGCTTCTCAAATTTCTGCTTTGCCCTCCAATCCACCCGTCTCGCCGTAACGGACGCGAAGGCGGATGGGATAACCTTATCCAAAGCAGGGAGCCAAAGGCGGTCCACAGTCAAGGCCAGCCAAGCCGTTGGGTCGCTCCAAGAGGATGGAGCGTTCCCTCCGATGTCCGAAGAATCATTTTGAGTCGGTTCATAAGATTAATATTAAATTGAAGTTGGTTTTAATTTTTGGGTTGCTACGAAGGATGAGGCGGTGGCGCCGTGGAAGGGGGTGCTGGAATTCCATCAACAGTCTTTGGTTCCATGAGTTCAACGCGCGTGCCGTCCGGATCATAAACATTCAACTGCCGCTTGCGGTTGATGCCGGTTTGGATGTCCAGCGGTTTCGTGTAGCCGATGCGTCCGGCCCGCTGTTCCAAGGTGGCCTTGGCCTTCTCGATGTCCGGCACTTCGAGGCAAAGGTGATGATACTTGCCGCGCTTGTCCGGGTCGGGAAGTTGCGAGTAAAGCATGAATTCGAGAAAACCGTTCCCGTCGGGAATCTGCTCGTGAACCCAGTTCAACACGGCGGGATTTTTCGCACCGCGCCAGATTTCGTGGAAGCCAAGAATGCCCTCATAAAACTTTTTTGCCGCGTCCACGTCGCCCACGAGAATTCCCATGTGCGGCATGTTTGTGGAAATGCGCGTGTCAGGCATGAATTTCCCCTGGTTTAACATCGTCCAGCCGTCTGGCGCGTATTGCACAATTTCAACAATGTGTCCATCCGGGTCTTTGATGAAATAATTGAGATTGCCGATTCTGCCCTTGCCGACCTTGCCCGGTACTTTCACGCCATGCGCGGCGAGATAATCACGCATCCCGATGGCGTCATCCGTTTCGAGCGCGACGTGATATAGCCGGTCGCTGTTCGTTTCCTGTTCTGGAAAAAGTTCGATGGACTGCCGGTCGTTGATTTTAATCCAGGTCAGATGCAGGCTGCCATTTTTGTTCGTGAGCGAATATGGCTCGGCGAATCCGAGGAAATCCTTGTAGAAGGCCCGTGTCTTTTCCATGTCATGCACATAAAGGGCGATGTGCGAAAGCCCGGTGATGTGCGGACGCAGTGTTTGACCACTGGCCAGCAACGGCAACGCCAGACAAAGCATTATGAACAGCACGGACTTCATTATGAAGCGGGTGACCGGCTTCACTTTTCTGGGCCAGTCCATCAGATAGTCCTGGGACATGGTTGAGTTTATGTTCTTGTTTGTTCTTTGTCCATCCCCAGCGTGGGTAGGGCGAAGCCCGACCGGAGCTGGTGGTGGACAACTCCGTGCCGCAAAAACCGCTGGACTCCCGCAGCCCAGCCGGTTGCGCGGCAACGGCGGCGGTTGCAAATATCAAAAGCAGCCAGAAAAATCTGTTCACGATTTTTGTCGCAATGGATTTTCAACCGAGGTCAGCGGAGCAGCAGTTCGGCCTTCAATTCGGCAATCAATTTTTCAAGCCGCCGGCCGTATTCGACAAAGTTGCTTTGCATTACCGACTCGTCGGTGGACTGAATTTTTGCGTCGTGAAAAACCGCGACCATGTGCGTCTCGATGGAAATGCCCGCGTCGTAACCGCGCCCCAAAGCGTCCTTTAAAATTGCGTGCAGGCACGCCTGCCCTTCGCTTGGCCAGTTGTAGTCCGCGTCGTTTTTCGCGGCGTTCCAGGTCGCATCCTTGATGTGGAGGTGCGCAACGTGATCGCGGACGTGCGTCCAAAATTCCCACGGGTCCTGCTTGGGCCACGGTTTTGGCTTGCTGCGGTCAGGATTGAAAACCGGATTCGCCGGATCGAAAAGCCATTTGAGTCCGGGACATTTTTCTAAAAGTTCGAGCGCGTGCTGCCAGCTCATGCCGCCGTGATTCATGCAATTTTCGTGCAGCGGCTGGATGCCTGCATCCAGAAACATTTTTGTCACGTCACTCACGCGGCGGAAAACTTCGGCGGGAGTCTTGTAAGCGTCGTCATCCGGCTTGAAACTCATGATGCGGACGTATTTTGTGCCGAGCCGCCGCATCCGTAAAATGGCGCGCTTGACCTCCGCCAGCGTGATCTCAAACGGATCACCAACCTTTTTCGCCCAGTTCATCACCGCCGAGCCAAAGCAGAAAACTTGGATGCCCGACGCTTCCAATTTTCGCGCCGCGATGTCGAAAGCAGCCTCGGGGATTTCATGGAAATTCGCCTTGGGAAATCCCGGCACTTCGACGGTGCGCATCTCAATGAATTTCCAGCCGAGTTCGCGCGTCGCCTGAATCTGGCCGTCTATTGTGTTTGCGGCTTCGTCGCCAACGCCCATTAGTTTCATAAATTATTTCCTGAACGAACTCGCGAAATCGTCCGTCGCCACTTTGACAACTTTTTTTTATCTTCGATTCCGCGATCAACTGGTTTAATTTCTTTTCCCAGGCCGCGCCTTTCATCGGCAGTTCCACCGTCGCGTCGAGGAGCGATGAATACACCATCACATTGGCGAGTTCCACCGAATTGATGCCGCCCTCGCCGGGCGCGATAGCGGCTCGCCGTCAAGAACGAAGTGGGTGCGGTAGGGCTTCCACCGGTGACGGCTCCGTAGAAGTGAGCCGCCGCGCAAAATTCCCCGGCTCGCCGTGGATTGACATTGGCAATCCGTGCCGTTCCTGTTACTTTCCACGCAATGTCCGACGCGGTTGCCGCGCCTCCCGCGCCCCCAAAAGCAAAAGTGTTTTTCCGCCGGCTGATCACCACGGTGATTCTCTGGACGGTCGTGCTGGCGGCTTTATTTTCCGGCAACGTGCTGGTTTCTGACGGCGTGTTCCTGCTGATCATCGTCTTCTTCGCAATTACCGGCCTCATCGAGTTTTATGATCTGGCGCAAAAACGCGGACTCGCCTGTTTTAAATGGTGCGGCCTGTTGGGCGGCGTGCTGCTGATGGTCGGCACGTTTTTAAATCTGACCGGGCATCTCGGCACATCGGGTTCGCCGGCGCGCGTGAACGATTTTGAAACCGGCTTCCTGATCCTGTTTGTGCTCGGCTTGTGCGTGCGGCAGTTCGTGTCAACATCCAGCACGGCGGGCATCGCGGCCATCGCGGCCACGCTGTTTGGGCTGATGTATGTGCCGTGGCTGCTGAATTTCATACAGAAAATCAATTTTTTCCCCGGCGTGGAGGGAAAGTTTTACGTCCTCTATTTCATCCTTGTCACGAAATTCAGCGACACCGGCGCGTATGTCGTCGGCTCGCTCATTGGCCGGCACAAAATGATTCCACGCATCAGCCCAGGAAAAACATGGGAAGGTTTCGGCGGCGCAATTGTGGTTTCAACTGGCGCGAGCCTCGTCTTCGTCCATTTTCTCGGCAATCACATGGCGGGCATGAACTGGAGGCACGCCGTCGTTCTCGGCGTGATCTTGAGTTTGACCGCTGTTGTCGGCGATTTGATTGAATCTCTTTTCAAGCGCGAGGCGGGCGTGAAGGATTCCGGCAATTTGTTTCCCGGCATCGGCGGCATCCTCGACTTGCTGGACAGTTTGCTGTTCAATGCGCCGATCATGTATTTGTATCTGCGCCACATTTTGACGCACCCGTAAATCGCAATGAAAAACGTCGTTCTTCTCGGCAGCACCGGCTCCATCGGCACCAGCACCGTCAAGGTGGCGGAGGATTTGCCGGACAGAATCCGTCTGCTCGGTCTGGCGGCGGGCGGCAATTCGGAATTGCTCCTCAAACAAACGCGCAAGCACCGGCCGGAGGCTATTTCCATTTCCGATCCGGCCAGGGCAACGGAACTTCAAGGCGCGCTCGGCGCAATCAAGGTTTTTTCAGGCGGGGACGGTTTGATCAAACTCGCCACGCTGCCGGCGGCGGACATAGTTTTGATTGCGATTGTCGGCACCGCCGGATTGAAACCCGCGCTCGCCGCGATTCGCGCGGGCAAGGACATCGCCGTTGCGTCGAAGGAAATTCTCGTCATGGCCGGAGAAATCGTGATGAGCGAGGCGCGCAAACACGGCGTCCGCGTGCTCGCCGTGGACAGTGAGCATTCCGCCATTTTCCAATGCCTCGACGGAAAACCCTCCAGTTCCGTCCGCAAACTTTGGCTGACCGCGAGCGGCGGACCGTTCCGCGATAAAACAATCTGGCCGAAAGAAAAATTTTCCGAAATCACTGTCGAATGCGCGCTCAAGCACCCGTCGTGGGTCATGGGCCGGAAAATCACGATTGATTCGGCGACGCTGTTCAACAAGGGATTGGAAATGATCGAGGCGCGCTGGCTGTTCGACATCGAAATGGCGCGTGTCGGCGTGGTGGTGCATCCGCAAAGCATTGTTCATTCGATGGTCGAGTTTGTGGACGGCTCGCTCACCGCGCAGCTTTCCACGCCGGACATGTGCCTGCCCATTCAATATGCGCTGACGTATCCCGACCGTGCCGCGAGTGAACGCGTGCAGACAAATTTCCCAAAAATCGGCGCGCTCACGTTCGAAGAACCGGATACGGGGCGTTTTCCGGCGATTGACCTGGCGCGCAGGGCAGGGGAGGCGGGCGGAACTTTGCCCGCCGTGTTGAACGCGGCGAACGAAGTCGCGGTCGAAGCGTTCGTGAACCGCAAAATCAATTTCCCGCAAATCACCGAAACGGTCCGCCGCACAATGGACGCGCACAAAACCATTTCGCATCCTAAGTTGGAACAGATTCTGGAGGCCGACGGCTGGGCGCGCCGCGCCGCTGCAATTTGAAATGGCGGAAAGATATTTCGTTGCTATACTTTTAGGGACTGATTTTACATGACCATCTTGAAATACATATTCATCGCGTTGGAAGTGGTGTTGCTTTTCAACCTGCTGATCGGCGTTCACGAGCTGGGGCATTTTCTCGCGGCGAAGTGGCGCGGGCTTAAAATCGAGCGCTTCGCCATCTGGTTCGGCAAACCGGTTTGGAAAAAGAAGGTCAACGGCATCGAATATGCGCTGGGCTGGATTCCGGCGGGCGGTTACGTCGCGCTGCCGCAAATGGCGTCCATGGAGGCCATCGAAGGCAAGTCTGACACGCCGGTCGAACAACTGCCAAACGTCTCGCCGCTGGACAAAATCATCGTCGCGTTCGCCGGGCCGCTGTTCAGTTTTTTGCTGGCCGTGTTCTTTGCCGTTGTCGTCTGGGGTGTGGGCCGGCCCGTCAACACCACCGGCGATTCGACGGTGATTGGCTGGGTGGACGCGAACGGTCCGGCGGGGAAAGCCGGCCTTCGTCCGGGCGACCAGATTCTCGAAGTGGACGGTTTCCCGGTCGCGCATTTCGCGCCACCCGCGCAGGACAGCGTGAAATGGCGCGTCATCACCAGCACCGGCACGAACATCGCCATCAAATATCTTCGCGACGGCAAGGTGGCGATGGCATATCCGGTGCCTTACCATCGCGCCACCAAATGGTATGAACGGAAGGCCTTGCGACAGCTCATGATTGACACGGCAATTCCGGCGGTGGTGGGTGAAACGCTCACCAACAGCCCCGCCGCCGCCGCCGGTTTGCGGCAAGGCGATGAAATCGTCGCCGTTAACGGTCAAAAAATCTACAGTTACGACGCGATCCTGCAGTTGGAGCAGGACATGACCAACGGCACCATAAAGCCCGTCACCATGACGATAAAGCGTGGTAACGAACAGTTCGACCGCGAACTGCTGGCGGCCAAACCAGTCCAGCCGACCAACGCCGGGCCCAGTTTCGGAATCGCATGGCAGGTGGACACTAACATCACGTTATCGCATCCGAGCCCGCTGGACCAAATCCAGACCAGCGCCGGCCAGATTTTTGCCACGGTCAGTGCGTTGTTTGCGCCCAAAGGCGAAATCAGCGTGCAGCAACTCGGCGGCCCGGTAATGATTGCCCGCGTTTATTACATTCTCTTCCAGGACGATAACAGCTGGCGGCGCGTGCTGTGGTTCAGCGTCATTCTGAACGTCAACCTCGCGCTGCTCAACCTGCTGCCGCTGCCGGTGCTCGACGGCGGGCACATCACCCTTTCGCTCGTCGAATGGATCCGCCGCCGCCCCGTGAACGCGCGCCTCCTGAACAGCATCCAGACCGGTTTCGCCGCGCTGCTCATCGGGTTCATGGTCTACATCATGTTCTTCGACACCGGCGACTGGATTCGCAGCGCTCATGACGACCGCGAAGTGCCGGTGGTCTTCGCTCCGCAAAAATAATTTCCAATGCGCTACTGCGAATCCCCGTATTTTTACCAGCGCCGCAAAACCCGCGAGGTCGTCATCGGCGATCCGAAAAATGGCGGCGTCATCATCGGCGGCGATCATCCCGTCGTGAAACAGTCCATGCTCACCTGCGACACGATGGACACGGCGTTGAGCGTGAAGCAGACTTTGGAACTGGTTGAAGTCGGCTGCCAGCTTGTCCGCATCACCGCGCCGACTGTCAAGGATGCGGCGAACCTGCAGAACATTGTCGCCGAACTTCGCCGGCAAGGCTGTCTCGTGCCGATTGTCGCCGACATCCATTTCAAGCCCGAAGCCGCGATGGAAGCCGTGAAATGGGTCGAGGTCGTGCGCGTGAATCCCGGCAACTACGCCGACTCAAAGAAATTCGCCACGAAGGAATACACCGACGGGCAATACGCCGCCGAGTTGAAGCGCATCGGGGAAAAATTCACGCCGCTCGTCATCGAGGCGAAGAAATTAAAACGCTGCCTGCGCATCGGCACGAATCACGGCTCGCTTTCGGACCGCATCATGAACCGTTACGGCGACACGCCGCTCGGCATGGTCGAGAGCGCGTTGGAATTCGCGCGCATCTGCCGCAAGCACGATTTCCATGATTTCAAGTTCTCGATGAAATCGTCCAATCCCAAGGTGATGATTGAGTGCTATCGCCTGCTCGTCGCGCGGCTGGAACAGGAAGGCGCGGACTGGAATTATCCGATTCATCTCGGCGTCACCGAAGCCGGCGAAGGCGAGGATGGCCGCATCAAATCCGCCATCGGCATCGGCTCGCTGCTGTGCGACGGCCTTGGCGACACCATCCGCGTCTCGCTCACGGAAGATTCTCCGCGTGAGATTGAAGTCTGCACCGATTTGCTCGACCAGGTTCCCATCCTTTCAAATTCCGAATTCCGAATTCCGAATTCCGAATTTCCATTCGACCCTTTCCATTTCGAGAAACGTGAAACGCCGGAGATTGAACTGAACGAAAACACCAAGTGCGGAGGCGAGCAACTCATCCGCGTCGTCGTGACGCGCGCAACATGGGACAAAGTCGCGCCGAAGATTCGCCCGAAAGACGACGTGAAGCCGGAAGCGGTCTATGAAGACCTGAACATCGCGGAGATTGACCCGGCGCAGGATTTTGAAATCAATTGCGAGACCCAGCTTGTCACCGTCAAGGACGGCGTGAAGTTGCCGGCCATCACCGCTTTCCGTTTGCTCGCGGCGAAGTTGAAACGGCTCGGTCGCAACAACCCGATTCTGCTCAAGGACTGCATTACCTTTGAACCCGTGCCGCTGGAGCCGAAGATTGCGCTGCTCCGTGCCTCCGTTGTCATCGGCTCGCTGCTGGCGGATGGGATTGGCGATGCGATTCTTGTGCGTGGCGAAGCGGGCGGCGGACAATCGCTGCGCCTGGCTTACAACATTTTGCAAGCCGCTGGCTGCCGCAGCTTCAAGACGGATTACGTCGCGTGTCCGAGCTGCGGGCGGACGTTGTTTAATTTGCAAACGGTGACGGCGCGCATCAAATCGCGCACCGAGCATCTCAAGGGCGTGAAGATCGCCATCATGGGCTGCATCGTGAACGGCCCCGGAGAGATGGCGGACGCCGATTTCGGCTACGTCGGCGGCGCGCCGAACAAGATCAATCTTTACGTCGGCAAGACGCCGATCAAGTTCAACATTCCCGAAGCCGAGGCGGTGGAACGGCTCGTTGACCTCATCAAGGAACACAACAAGTGGGTCGAGCCGCAAATTAAAGAAATAATTGCGGTCGCTTAAAAAATGTCGGCAATTTTCAAAAAATGGAAATTTCTGATAATTGGGGGAATCGTTCTTGTTATTCTTACGTATACACTCGGCCCGACTGTTGAATTTACCCTGAAAATATTTCAGCGCTCTGTCGATTCACATACTTGGTTTTATCCTGACTGGCAGCGTTTCACAAATCACGAAGATGGATATGTTGTAGAATTTCCCACAAGACCGTTCAAATATCATGGCAACAATGAAATGATCAGTAATCCGGCTGCCATTTCCTACCATCAATTTGTTTCTATTCTGGAAAGCAACAATTGTTTTATGGTTGCAACCCTTTCAGAATCTTTTACCAATGATTTCACGGACGAACAAATTAACCTCATGTTGGATGTTTCTGTCAAAGGAGCTTTAGGATCGGACGGCAAGTTGCTCGCAAAGCGCAATATTACACTTGGCTCAAATTTAGGAAGGGAAATCGAATTTCAAAAGGCCGGCAACTTTTTGAAAATGCGATACTACAAAGTTGGACATAAACTCCAACAACTAACGGTGTTGGTGCCACTAGCAAATCAACACGCATCACAATCAACCAACGCTTCTTACTTTTTTGATTCGTTTAACTTGCTCCATAAATAGCTCCGTCAGGAGCGAAATCTTTGTAGCCAGACGATCCCATTAAAATCCCCAGCCCCGTCGGGGCGACATCTTCCGTTCGATTCCCGATGATGCCGCTCCTGAACGGAGCTTTGGCAAATTTGATTTGCGGTTCTATAAATATGCCGCGCCTGGCGGCGCTCGGCTCCTCCTTTCAATCGCGCTACGATTTAGCTGGTTTAATCGGGCGTTTCGGGTCAAACTCCGGCATGAGTAACAAGAAGCCGGCGAGTCGCAAGAAAGCAAAACCCTTGGAAGAGGGTCAGGTCTGGCGCATGGCGGAATTGAATCTTCAGGTGGGAATGGTCGGCAAACTGCTCGTCCATTACAAACTCGCCAAGCCCAATGCCGTCCGAATCCCCAATTCCGTCGGCGGCATCTCCACCATCGAGAAGTATCTGAAAAAGAACAAGGCCGTGCTGGTCAAGGCATAGTCCAATTGCCTTTCTTGGTTTGAAGAATTGCCCGCGCTTTGGTTCTACAATTTTCTCAAACGGTAAAACGAACTGCCGGAAGAGGGGACGGTGTTGATGAAGACGCTTGTCGCGTTGGTGGTGTATTGTGAGACGGGAACCTGGGTCCACGGCGGCGGGCTGCCGGTGAGTGTCGTCGAGGTGTCCAGCACCCAGCCGCCCAGCAGGCTGGACCAGGAAATGGTGAGGATGCTGTTCGTCTGGCCGATGGACAGCAGTTGGCTGTTCGGTATCTGTGAGAGAATGAGCGCGCTGTAAGGCCCGATGGCGACGCTGGCCGTGGCGGGATTGCCGCTGGCGGTCACGACGGTGCTGCCGTTGTTGCCGAAGTCGGAACTGTAATTGGTGGAGTCGCTGTTGAAATGAACATACCACGTGCCCGCCCAGGGGAAATTGAGATTGTAGACCGGGTAGTTGGTGCTGCTGAAATTGGCGATGACCACCGCATCCTGGTTGGTGGTGGAGGATTTCCAGCGGTGAAAGGCGATGACCTTGCTGGGGTTGCCCAACCAGAGCTGGGCATACTGGTCGCCTTCCAGGCCCGGCGTCAGGCCGTTCAAGTTGCGCCGCGCAGTGATGAGATCGCGATAGAGTTGCACGATGCCGCTGAAGGTGTTCGTTTTGGTCCAATCCAAAGGCAGGTAGGAATAGAAGGCATTGCTCTCGAGCATTTCCTGACCTTGATAAATCATCGGCACGCCTGGCGCCGTGAGCGTCACAACCGAGCCGAGCGTGGACAGTTTTCTTGCGCGGTAGCTGCTGGGCGTGACCGGATCAATTGCCGTGACCAAACGCACTCCGCCATTTGGGCCGTAGACCACATCATGTGATTCGAGATAGGCCACGCGGCTGGAACTGGCGTTGCCTCCGTAGCTGACGTTGTATTGGATCGCATTTGCGATGGTCGTCATGTTCCGGTCGGCATCCACGGTATTGGTCAGCACCGGCGTGAACGTGCCGGGGTAGGCGGTGTCCCAGGAGCTGTCAAAACCCCATGTATTATAGACGTCCTCGGCAATGCTGATTTTGCCCGGGTAACTGGAGTGAGTCATGTTGTTAATGGCCTGAAGGAGATTGCCCGCGGCGGAGATGTAATTGGCAGCATTGTCGTGCGTCAAGGTATATGGATCGTCCCAGCGGAAACCATCCATATGATATTCACTCAACCACATGACGGTGTTATTCGAGACAAAGTTGTCAACTTGTGGACTGTTAAAGTTTGGCCGTGTGTCGCCGTAAGGCGTGATTTCAAGGTTGACGTTGGTCTGGAAAAAATAAATGCCGCCGCCACCGACCGAGTTGGTGCCGGAAAAGCCGTCGAAATTCCACATATCCAGCAGGTTTGGCCCGTAATGGTTGTGAACCACGTCCAGAAAGACGGCCATGCCGCGCGCATGACACGCTTGCACAAAGGTCTTTAACCCGTCCGGCCCGCCATATTGGGTGTTGTCAACGGAGAATATTTGTGCCGGGTCATAACCTTCGCTGCTGTCGCTGTTGCCGAACTCCTCGACGGGCATCAGTTCGACGACGTTGATGCCGAGACTTTTCAGGTAATCAAGTTTGTTGGTGGCGGCCAGAAATTTGCTCGACGATCCGTTGGTGTAGAACGTGCCGATGTGCATTTCATAGACAAACAAATCATTTAAAGCCGGATTGGTGAAATTGTCGCCGTTCCAGTTGAAAGCGGTGGGGTCGTAAATAATGTCGTTATTACCGCTCCCGCCACTGGGATAGGTAACCCAGCGGGAGCATGGATCGTGTTTGTAATCACCGCTGCCGTTATAGTAAATGTAGTATTTATATTGTTGCAGCGGCAAGGCGCTGGTCACATCTGCGGACCAGACGCCGTCTAAAATCGCGTTGGTCTTTTCCTGGGTTAGCGGAGTCTGGGAGGTTGACCAACCGTTAAATTGTCCGGGAACATAAACACTTGTCGCGTTGGGCGCCCAGACGCGGAAGGTGACGCCAGTTCCAGATGTGTCATGATACGGTATTGCGCCCCAGCCGGGCCGGGAGGATTGCGCTGAAACCATGCCGGCAAACAGAATGCCGGCGAACGTGAAAGCAACGCAACCACTAATTTTCTGCATAAGCGATGCGGAGAATATACCATTATTTCGCTGGAAACGCCACCGCATGGTCATGTCAAACTGACGCGAACGGAAAACCCACAGAATGCAATCTGCAAAATTATTCCAAAATTTAAGCTGCGATTTAACTGGTTTAATCGAGAGTCAAGGCGCAGAATCAACCATGATGAAAATCAAACCGACCCGCCGCGTCTGCCAACAACCGCTGGAGGCCGGACAAGTGTGGCGCATGGCGGAAGCGAATCTCCAGGTGGGCATGGTGGGCAAGCTGCTGGTGCATTACAAACTGGGCAAGCCAAACGCCCCCCGCGTGGCCAATTCCTGCAACGGCATCAAAACCATCGAAAAATATCTGAAGGCGCACAAGGCCGTGCTGGTTTAGCTGCCGCCAAATTTTCTTTTCTTCAATCGCATTGTCCTTTAGCAATTACGGATTGCGATTATGAATTATCGTCAGGTTTGGATTTTGCTCCTGTTTTTTAATTTCGCTGAACGTCAACGCAGCCGACAAGGTGAACGTTCGCATCGGCAACTATGCCATTTCCGCGTGGCGCACCGCCGACCTGGAAAGCGCCAAAAACGAAGCCGCCTCCGAGCACAAGCCGATTGCGTGGATTGCTTCCGACCCGAAATTCCTCGATGGCACAGGGAAGATTTCGACGGATGGCTCGCGCGGCGCGACGCTGCACGCTCTTTACGCCTTGCGGGAGGGCAAAGCTGGGACGAGAAAATCGTTCCGGATTTTTACTTTCATTGCCTGTTATTTTTTAAGGCGGTAAACCAGGCAGGGGAGGAAATTTCCTTTTCTTCAATCGTTTTCCGATTATCCTGCTGCGCTCGGATTTTGTAGCGCCGGTCTGTGACCGGCGAAAGAGCGAGCGGTCACAGACCGCCGCTACAATTAACAAATGGATTGAGCACACTTTTCCAATTGCGTTTCGTCTTTGGGAGGCGTAAAAAAGGCGGCGTTGGAAGCAAATACCATCAAAGCGACACAGATTAAATCCCGAATCTTTTATGAAAACAAAATTGAACTGTTTGATAATCGCGCTGGCAATTTTTGCTGGCATCAATCACGTCGCCGCGCAAGGCACGACGGCCTTCACCTACCAAGGGCGGCTGAACACCGGCGCGAATGCCGCCAACGGCAGTTATGATATGACGTTTGCCGTTTTTGACGCCAACGTAGGCGGCAACCAGATTGCCGGGCCGATCACAAATAGCGCCGTGGCCGTGAGCAACGGCTTGTTCACCGTGACGCTGGATTTTGGCGCGGGCGTTTTCACCGGCACGAATTATTGGGTGAATATGTCCGTGAGTCCCGCCGGAGCCAACACGTTTGCCACGCTGGTTCCGCGCCAGCAGTTGACGCCCGCGCCGTATGCGCTCTCGCTGGTGTCGCCGCAGGCCAATGCGCTTTGCCCACCCGGCTCGGTGATGGCCTACATGGGCACGAACGCCCCGAACGGCTGGTTGCTGTGTGATGGTTCCGTTGTTTCAATCAGTCAATATCCGGCATTGTATGCGGTCATTGGCACTTCCTCTGGCAATGGCAATGGTTCCTCAACGACGTTCAATCTGCCGGACATGCGCGGCGTTTTTCTGCGCGGAGTAAATGGAACAAGAAGCGACGGCCTTGGCGATCAGGATGCAGCTATTCGCCAAAGTCCTGTCACAGGTGCAAACTCTGGCAATGCCGTGGGCAGTTACCAGACGGATATGTTTAAGAGTCATAATCATGCGCCTGTAGGCACAGCTCCTACTGGATTTTTAACTTGGTATGAACCTACTGGTGGATCATCTGGGGCAGATTCTGGTCTTCAAGCCATTCAAGGTGGTGGAATCACCTGTGGTGCCAGCACCGAGACTGCTAATACTGGTGGCTCTGAAACCCGCCCTAGGAATGTGTATGTGAACTACATCATCAAGTATTGAAGGTCTGGTTTTCCAAGGCGAACCATGAAACCCCTGACCTGCAAAATTCTTCTGGTGCTGGCGTTGTTGACCGGCCTCAATCACGCCGTTGCCCAGTCTCTCACCGTCCAGTTCACCGAAAATTATAGTTCCGGCTACGTTCCGATGCCCGTGCAATTCAACTGCCCTAGTGTTGACAGCGGCGGCAACACCATTACCAGTTGGAACTGGAACTTTGGCGATGGCCAGACCAGCACTTTGCAGAACCCGCAGCATACCTACAACGCTCTCGGCTCCTATACGCCGAGCCTCACGGCTTTCAACATTCATGGGGCAACGGTGGTGGGTTCCGGCCCGCCTGTTTTTGCCATCATTTCACCCGTCAATTTCACTGACAGCCCGACCAACGGTCAGTCTCCGCTTATGGTGCAATTCTCCGGGCCAAGCACTTATAATAATAATTCCCCCATCAGTTCTTGGAATTGGAATTTTGGTGATGGCTCGTCCAGCACGTTGCAGAGTCCATCGCACGTTTATACCAACGCTGGCATTTTTTACCCCACACTCTCTGTGTCCGGCACTTATGGCAGCACGATAGGCAATGGCCCATTCATCACCGTAACCTCTCTGGTCTATTCCGTTGACTGGTTCAAGGTGGCAGGCGGCGGCGGCACCAGCACCGGCGGCGTTTATACCGTCAGCGGCACGTTCGGCCAGCAGGACGCGAGCGGGTCAATCAGCGGCGGCGGTTACACGGTCACGTTTGGCTTTTGGAGTCTGCTGGGACAGGGCGCACCCGCCCTGATACCGACCGTGCCGATCATCACCAGCCAGCCGCAAAGCCTGTTCGTCACCAATGGCTATCCGGCTGCGTTCAACGTGGCCGTCTCCGGCACGCCGCCATTTTTTATCAGTGGCAAAAGAACGGAGTCAACTTGACGGACGGCGGAAACATTTCCGGCTCTACCAATACGACTCTGACCTTGAGCACCACCACGACCAATGATGGCGGCAGTTACAGCGTCGTCATCAAAAACAACTACGGCAACGTGACCAACAGCAGCACGGCCAAGCTGACAATAATATTTTCATTCACTTTGATAACATTTGATGATCTACCAGATTCTACCGGTAACTTCGGTTTGGCTATGCCAGCCAGTTACGATAGTTTGAATTGGAGCGGTTTCTATGTTCTCGACGGTGTGAACTATATTGGCAATCCAAGTGGTTATCAGGCTGGCGTCGTGTCGCAAAGCAATGTTGTGTGGAGCGCTGGAAGTATTGGCCGAATTACCAACAATACGCCATTCAACTTTTTATCCGCTTACTTAACCGCCGCGTGGTATGATAACTTACAATTGCAGGTTGAAGGATTTGCAGGATCTGTGTTGACTTACAGCAATACTTACACATTGAGTGCAACAACCCCGGCCTTGATCAATTTTAACTACGCTGGAGTGACTGAAGTATATTTTAACTCCTTTGGAGGAACACAACACGTTGCTTATAGCAATGGCTCTGGAGAACATTTCGCCATGGATAACGTAACTGTTTCAACCAATATGGTGACCGTGACCGGCTTCCCGCCAAAATTCCAGACGATGTCGGCGACCGGCGGCAATTTCCAATTCAGTTGGAACACGGTGAACACCTATCCCGTCGTCGGGTATCAGGTGCAATACACGACCAATCTCGCCCGGGCCAACTGGATCAATCTGGGCGGCGTCCTCACCGGCTCCACCCCCACCTTGAGCGCCAGCGACACCATCAGCACCAACACGCAACGCTTCTACCGCGTCCTGCTGGTGCAATGATTTTCATGCCGCTGCGCCGCCCCGATGTTTGGGCTACGCGTAAATGGGTCAATATGATGCCGAACAATTCCATTCCAGAAAATGCGAGACCTGCGGGAATTGCTCTGCAAAGGTGGGGAGACAAGAATGTCACCCATAAATACCACGTTGGATCACCCAAGGTTGAGGGGGCAGCATCGGACAAATCTTATGTCAAAGCGACAGTCACGTTCACGCATATCCCGACC
>Ga0182018_10001772_pt1 | contig 23498 bp, 20 predicted proteins | sample 812P2MmetaG_FD_120490 | JGI IMG/M metagenome (GOLD analysis project Ga0182018, IMG submission 120490) | Permafrost microbial communities from Stordalen Mire, Sweden - 812P2M metaG | ecosystem: Environmental > Terrestrial > Soil > Wetlands > Permafrost | place: Sweden: Stordalen | collected...
ATACAATGTGAACAGTATTGGAGTTAGAGGACACAATCCGAACCGGTTGCCCTCCTAACGCTTCACGTCGGGCCGCGGGTCGGGGACAAAACCATCGCGATTCGGCATCCGGATCTTGGCTAAGCTGTCGGCGTCGAGGACCGCGTTCTCGGGTACGATCTTGCCGAGGAACAGCACGTATGCGGTGACATCGTAAACCTGATTGGTCGAGAGCATGCCGGGACTCTTGAATGGCATGGCGCGGTTGATGTAGTCGAATAGGGTCGTCGCGTAAGGCCAGTAGCTCTCCACGGTCTTGAGCGGCTTGGATGTATTCAGGGTTCCCCGGCCTCCCACCAGCGGGACGCTGTCGCCGCCCTGTCCCGAGTCGCCATGACATTTCGAACAGCGTTTTGCATAGATCTCTTTGCCCTCGGCAACCGATCCTCTGCCGCTCGGCAGATTCTTGCCATCGGGCCGTACCGAGATATCCCACTGGCGGATCTCGCCGGGTGTGGGAGTCCGGCCCACGCCATATTTCGGCGACTGCGCCAGGGCCGCGGCGGCACAGAGCAGTAGCGCGCACTTACACATGAGACACGCTCCCGTCCGCGGCTACCATCCAGGCTTTGACACCGTTGTAGTGGTATGTGGATTTGACGCCCCGCACCGCGGTCAATGCCTCCCTGGCCGGCTGCACATAGCCGGTCTCGTCGGTGCAGCGGGATTGCAGTTCGGCGATACCGCCGTCCCATCGCCAAGGCAGGCGAAAGCGCGTAAAGGCTTTGGGGAGCCGCGGTTCCTGTAGGGCCGCATCGCTCCAGGTGCGGCCGCCATCGGGGGAAACCTCCACGCGGCGGATGAGGCCGCGCCCCGACCACGCCAGGCCGGTGATCTCACAAAAACCGGGTTTGAGCTTGTGGCCGCCCGATGGATACGTGATGAGCGACTTGGCCTCCATCGGGAACGTGAAGATGCGAGCGGTCCCATCGGGCATGAGGTCCGTATACTTCGAGGTTTCGTCGCGCCCCATGGTAGGCTCTTCCGCCACCAGAATGCGGCGAAGCCATTTCACGCTGACGTTCCCTTCCCAGCCTGGAACGAACAGACGGAGCGGGTAGCCCTGCTCGGGGCGCAATGCCTCGCCGTTCTGGCCCCACGCCACCAGGATGTCGTCCATGGCTTTCGAAATGGGCAGGCTGCGCTGCATCTTGCATGCATCCGCCCCTTCCGCGACGATCCATTTCGCGTCCTTTTGAACCGCCACCTCCGCCAACAGGAGCGAGAGCGGCACTCCGGTCCACTCGCTGCAACTGGCCAGCCCGTGGCTCATTTGCGCGGTGGGGGCGGGCTTCGATCCCCATTCGGCGCCGCTGTTCCCGGAACATTCCAGAAAGTAGATGCGGGAGACGGATGGCAGTCTCCGCAGATCTTCCACCGTGAAGAGGAGGGGGCGGCCGACCATTCCGTGGATGAGGAGCCGATGCTCCGCCGGATCGATCCGCGGCACTCCGGAGTGGTGGCGCTCATAATGCAAAGACGATGGTGTGAGGATCCCGGCCGATTCGCCTAGGGGAGTCCGGGTCTGCGAGGCTTCGAGAAAGCGCTCGTCATCCAGCGCTCGTGCGGCGGTTTCGTATGGCGACCTCTCGCCATAAGCTCTTACCGTAGCCCCGAGCATTCGCGGGCCTTCATCCTCCACGGGTACGTCGCGCCGGCATGCGGCCAGGGTGGCCCCCAAAGCCGTCGCGCCCAGCCATTGCCGCCGCCGGATGCGGGGTTTCCGTTCCATAGGAGTGCCTCTGACAGTATCATACTCAACCGTATCCATGACAGCTTTTCCCACGGGTTCAACCGTGCGCCTTGCGGAAGAAACGGAGTCCCTCGCGGCTATCCGCGGCGTGCCGTAAGGCTGCGTCAATAAATAAAAGTATCAACTAGGGTGATGGGTAGAGGGCTGCTGAATCGGCAGTTGAAAGGTTGGGGGAACTACTTCAAGTTTGGATATCCGCGGGACGCGTTTCGAGAGATCAACCGACATGTCGGCCAGCGCCAGCGGGCCTTTCGTCTGCCGGAGGGAACTATACGTATTACCGGCATTTCCGGCGACTTGGGCTCAAGCCCTTGGAATTCAATGCGTGAGCCTATGACCAAGGTTTTCAGGAGAGCCGGATGCGGGAAATCCGTATCTCCGTCCTACTCTACCGGCTAATATGTTTTGCCTTTAGCTCAATGCCACTTACTTTGCCGAGGGTAAAACTGTCTGCATAAATTGTGGGGCAGCCAATCCGGCCTACAGCCGGCTTTTAGCCGGCGCTCCCGGGGCACGAACACTCGCCGCGTGGCCCGAAAAGCCGTCTAAAAGGCGGCTGCGGGCAGGATTGCCCCCCCACAATTTGTGCAGAATTGCCGCCCGGAGGCAAAGTAAGTGACATTGGCCTTTAGCTCGCCGTGGGCGTTTTCTCGGCGCGATTCGATTACGATTGCTTCTTACCGGATCCTGGCGCGGCCCCGGGGTTGAGACCCAGCGCGCGCGGCTCGGCCAGCGGCATCGTGCAACGGATCGCGCCGGCGGCGGGGGCTTTACTCGCCGAATTCGAGCTTTTCCGTGGTGCCGCCCAGATCGATCGACTCCATCACTTGGGTCGGGCCCTGTTTGCTGGTCTGGACCGAGGTATCGGAGTACTTGTGATCCGCGTTTTCAACCTTTACGGGCACGCTGTAAGTCTTGCCCGAGTTAGCTTCCTTGAAGAAAGCCTGGTTATTGTTCAGTTTCACACTGTAACTGCCAGCCGGAAGCATTACGCTGCCGGCCTTGGTGGCCGAACTCACAACAATGTCCCAACTCTTGGCGCTTCCAATCGCGACCAGTGACAGAAACAGCGCTCCGCTAGCCAGAAAGACTCTGGTTCTCATAGTGTTTATTCTCCTCACTTATAGAGATGCCCGGCAGGCCAATTGGATTCCTGGCCCTTTTGAGCCTACCGCTCCGCCGCAAGAGGCCCGCCGGCAGGCCCCCACAAAAGACACCCGCAACAACATCAGCCGATATTCCAGCGGGCATTCGAGTTGGCTCCTTCCGCTCGCCCCCTTACAATAGTTACTTGGCACGGCGACGATTCTTCGTAGACAACATCCGCGACGGCGCCGCCGAACTGCTCGGCGACGAGGCCGGCCATCTCACGCGCGTCCTTCGCGTGGAAGCCGGCCAGCGATTCGAAATCTCCGACGGCCACGCCGCCTGGCTCGCCGAAGTAGTGGAAGCCCGCGGCCAGCGCGTGGTCTTCCGCGCGATCGAGCCGCTGGAATCGCCCGCCGCGCCGGTGCGCATCACGCTGGTCGCGGCGATCGTCAAGTTCGACCGCTTCGAGTGGATGGTCGAAAAGGCCACCGAGCTGGGAGTCCAACGGATCCTCCCCATGAACGCCGCGCGCACCGAAAAGGGCCTCTTCGAGGCTTCGCGCAAACGCGCCGAACGGTGGCGGCGAATCGCCCGGGAAAGCAGCCAGCAGTCGCGCCGCGTGAGCATCCCCGAAATCCTGCCGGCAGCGCCTTTCGAGCGCTGTCTGGCGGAGCCCGCCGATTATCGCTATTTCCTGGAAGAGGCCGGCGCGCCGCCTTTTCTCAACGCTCTGCCGGAGCGCCGGACGGCGGAGGACCAGGTGGCCGTGATGCTCGGGCCCGAGGGCGGCTGGACTGACGACGAGCGCCAACTGGCGGCCGGCGCAGGCTGGCTGCCGGTGTCGCTGGGGCCGCTGGTGCTGCGCGCGGAAACCGCGGCGGCGGCGGCATTGGCGGTGGTGGGTAACGCATGGCAGGCGGCCGCGGCGCCCCGGCCGGAAAATGTCACTACAATAGAAGATTGAGACTAGGGGCCTGGGTTTGATTCAGTCGTTGGACGTCATCGCACTCCTCATCTTTCTTCCGGTACAATGGCGCATCACGGTGCTTTTGCTGCGCGCCGCACGCCGGCGCTTCTCCGGCGCGTGGGCCGCCGCCGCGCGTCGAGCCGTATTCGTGCTCGATGCGGTGTTGGCGCTCGGTGGGCTGCTCGACTTCGTCGCGGCAATGGGGGGTCCGCTGGTCGCGGGACGCCTGCCCTTTGCGCTACGAACGTTCACCCTGGCATATTGCATGCCTGCCACCGCCGTGCTGGTCTTGCGCATCATGCTCCGCGGTCTGCGAAAGCTGGTGGGGGCCACGGAGTTCAACCCCGGCCGCCGGCGCGCGCTCAATGCCGCCGGCAACCTGGTCCTGGCGGCGCCCTTCGCGGCCCTGTCCTACGGTGCGCTGGTCGGCCGGCTGGACTTTCACGTGCGCGAAGTCGACGTGCCGATTGCCGGACTCCCCGCCGACCTCGACGGCCTGCGCCTGCTGCATCTCAGCGACATTCACCTGAGCGCGTTTCTGAGCGAGGCCCAATTGGCGCGCGTGATCGACGCCGCCAACGGATTGCGCCCGCATCTGGCGGCCGTCACCGGCGACCTGATCTCCGCACCCGGCGACCCGATCGACGCCTGCATCCGCCAACTGGCGCGCATCAATGCCGAGGCCGGCGTGGTCGCCTGCATGGGGAATCACGAGCGCTTCGCCGAAGTGGAGGACTACACCGCATCCGCTGCCGCGCGCGCGGGCATCGCCTTCCTGCGCGGCGCCACGCGGCCCCTGCGCTTCGGCCAAGCGACTTTGCATGTGGCCGGCGTGGACTATCAGCCGCTCTTCCAAAAGGACAACTACCTGCGCGGCGCCGGCCGCCTGGTGATCCCGGGCGAAACCAACCTTTTGCTCTCGCACAATCCCGACGTCTTCCCAGTGGCCGCGCGGCAGGGCTATAATCTCATGCTGTCGGGCCATACTCATGGCGGACAGGTATCGGTGGAAATTCTGGACCAGGCAATCAACCCGGCGCGTTTTCTCACGCCTTATGTTTACGGGCTCTACCGCCAGGGACCGGCGGCGGCGTATGTGACCCGCGGTATCGGAACCATCGGCATTCCGGCGCGTATCGGCGCGCCTCCGGAAATCTCGCTTCTGCGATTGAGAAAGGCATAAATCTCCTCCCCGTGCGCTACCTCATCCTCAGCGACCTGCATGCCAATTGGGAAGCCCTCCAAGCCGTCACCCGCGAGGCCGCGGGCGAGTACGACAAGGCCATCTGTTGCGGCGACCTGGTGGGTTACGCCGCCGATCCGAACCTGGTGGTGGAGTGGGTGCGGGCGCATTGCGCCGTGGTGGTGCGCGGCAATCACGACCGCGCCTGCACCGGCCTGGACGACCTGGAGTGGTTCAACCCGGTGGCCCGTCAGGCCGCGCTCTGGACGCTCGAAAACCTCACGCGCGAGAATATCGATTACACCGCCACGCTCTCCAAAGGCCCCGTCCTGCTGGACGGTTTCGAAGTGGTGCACGGCTCGCCGTACGACGAAGACGAATACGTGCTGGCCGCCATCGAAGCTGGAGAGGCCTTCGCCTACCTCGAAAGCCGGCTGGCCTTTTTCGGACACACGCACGTGCAGGGCGGCTTCATCTGGAATCGCTCGCGCGTGGAAACCATCGGGCGCGTATCGGCGCGCAGCGGCAGTGAGAGCCTGGATATCGACCCCGACTGCGCCTACATGATCAACCCCGGTTCGGTGGGCCAACCGCGCGATGGCGACCCGCGCGCCGCCTACGTGGTGTACGATTCCGATGCGCACGCGGTGACCTACCACCGCACTTCCTACGACGTGGAGACGGCGCAGAAGAAGATTCGCGAAGCCGGCCTGCCGCCCATTCTGGCGGACCGTCTGACGGTGGGACGGTAAGCCGCGACTGTCCGCACCGAGCCGCGGCTGTCAAGGAGTGCCCATGGCCCCGCGGCCCCATGGCCCCATGGCGGGTGTGCGACATGAAAGTGGAGCGACCCGCAGTTCCTCAGCAAAACGACGAGATCCCGAGCGTACATGGTACGCAATGCAAACGGGGCGCCTCCGCATGCATTGAACCCCCGACCGCACCGAATCTGAGCCCTGCGGTAAGCCTTTGTTTCCATGCTCCGCCACCTGGTAAAAGTCGAGTGGCGAGATCGGCTCCACGTTTATGTCGCGCACCCCCCATGGCCCCCATGGCCCCGCGGGCCACCAAAGGCGATGAAGACGCCCGATGCGGGCGCACGCTTTGATCTTTCCTGGTCGTGTGCGGTCGCCGGGCTTGGCGTTTTCGCGGTTTCTTCCCCGTGTCTTCAACCGAGCGGAGGGCTCAACGCGCTAACCCGCATTTCTACCAACGGTTCGGGTGCGATGACGTGGCGCGGACACTCCTGCCGACGCTTGGCTCCGACACTCCGTCACGGCCCCAAACGGGGGTCGAGAAGAGCGACCGACGATCCCTGCCGGGAATGTCTCAGGGGCAGGAACCGATACTTTGGGCTTGCCAGGAAACCGCTCCCTTCGGTCGCGGCCCGGAAACGCGCAGTGCCAATACTGAGCCGCGACCAAAGGGAGCGGTCGCCCGCGAACTGCCCACGTCTAATCCTTGACCTCCCTTGGGCCACACTCACTCGCGTCCGCGAAGCCGGCGGGAAATCCGTTCGCGATTCTTTCCGTTTGGCCGATATGAAGTATTGGCGACGAAAATGCATCCTCCCAAACCAAAGCGGTGGCCGGTTGCGGCAACGATAATCGTTCTCTTAACGGCTGTGTGCAGCGCGCAGGACGCCGGCTCCTCCCGGAATGTGCTGACGAATCGCGATGTCGTTACCTTGGCGGATGCCGGTCTCGGAGAACCGTTCATTATTGAAATGATCGGCACCAGCCGCGCCGAATTCGACACCACCGCGGACGGCATCGCCGACCTGAAGAAACACGGGGTCAAGGAAGATATTATTCGGGCGATGAGGGCCGCGCGGCCTTCGGAGAACACCTCTCCCAAGCCTGATGCCGCCAACAGCAGCCGGGTTCAACCCGTCCGGGTCTTCGTCGAGGTAAGCCCAAGCACACTGCTTTCGCAGTCTCACCCGCAGACCGCCGAAATCGTGGAAGCCTTCGCCAGGAACTGTCCCGCCCTGACGGTCACAAGCCGAAGGGATGCCGCCATGTTCGTGGTTGTTCTGGACCGCTCGGCGGGAAAATTGCTCCACCCGGCTACCGCCAGAATGGTGGTTGTCGATCGCGCCGGCGATACGGTTTACGGAGCATCGACGCGGGCATTGGGCAAGGCCGTCCGCGGCTTCTGTGCTTCGGCCCAAAAGCTGACGGGAACTAACGCCAACGTGGGGGACAGCCTACCCGGCAACGGATTCTTCGCGCGGTGAGGATATGAATCGCTTACTCCCCCTCTGGCTTCTTGTCGCAGTTCCCCTTCTCCACGGCGAAGCGGTTCAGATCCGGACCTCGGATCTTCCCTGGGCGATTGTGAACACCGCGTATCGCTCGGTGATTGAGACTGAGGTGGATGCGCGCTGCCCGCAAGGCGACGTGGATCTGTCGTTGAGCGATGGAACACTACCTCGCGGTCTTGAGATCAGGGGCGGCGCGCTTCTCGGCATACCGAAGGAAACCGGGACATTCCATTTTTCGGTGCGGGCCGCGAATAACTGTTCTTCGTCGGTGAAAGCCTTAGACCTCGTGGTCACCGGGAAACCGATTCTCCGAGTCTTTCCGGAAGAGCTTTCTTGCGAGTATCGCGCCGGACAAGCGGGTCCGGCGCCGCTGACCGTGCAAGTCTCCTCGACATGGCCGGACCTGCCCTACTCCATCCAGGCCGGTGCGGGATGGTTGACCCGGAAGGGAGGGGGCGTCACTCCCGGCAAAGACTCGGGACTGGCCGCCGACGTGGTCTCGCTGGAAATAGATCCGAAAAATCTCGCCCCCGGAGTTTATCGCACGTCCGTCCAGTTCTCCACCTGGTCGGGCGCCAACTCGCCCGTAGTCTCGGTCACGCTAAAGGTAGTGGCGGCAGAGTAAGTCCGCTGGTCATGGCGACGCCTGACTTTGACGCTGTGTCATAGCTGCGAAGACGGTCGAGATGGGAGTGATCTACGCCGAGAGCAGGGCCACGCCGTCAACTGACGAGTAGTCGCCTCGATTGTTGGTGATGAGGGGGACCTGATCATGCAGGGCACTGGCTGCGATCCAGGCGTCGGCCGTTTGGATAGGGCGTCCTTTTCGCTTGGCGCCGAATGCGACCTCAGCCCATTTGGAACACAATTCGCGGCTGACCGGCAAGACGGTGTACCGCGTTAGGTGTTGCGCGAGCTCGAGCTTGCGCCCCTGGCCCCAGTTGCGCTCAAGCGACCAGCGGTCTAACTCAGCCAGCGTCATGAAGAAGACCCCGAGTAACCGGCCTGTGATGTGGGGCCGGTAGGCAAGCGCCCGTGTGTCACCTTTGAAGGGCATCGACACCACGTCTGTGTCGACGATGGCAGCATTCATCGCGGGGTGACGGGACGAGTTCCCTCTCTACGCCACTCGCGGAGGCTGGCGAAGAACTCCTCTACCGGCTCGTCTTCGCGTAACGGCTCTCCAAGGAGAGATTCGAAGCCGTCAATTGGAGAGACGCCCTGCTTAGCAGCCAGTTCCTCGAAGCTTGGCGAGATGACGCATGGCGTCCGAGAGGACCCGAATGGCTGTGCCCTGCTATCCACGAATCCGGAATAGCAGTTTAAAGACCGCACTTGAATGGCGGTCCCTCGACATTTGAGGTGTGTACGGCGTGTCACGGGACCAACCGATCCGCACGCTGCCTTCGAGGATCGCCGCCAAGCGGAAGGATACGACCACGATGATGGGCCACAACGATCTGCTCGATGTTACTGGATTCCGCCACTGCCGATGGCTCCCGGACTGTCCGACCAGCAGGAAGCCGTGACGCCGCAGGACCCTGACAATCTGGCCGGAGGCGAGCCGCGGCGTGCCGCGATCACCCTACCGTCACCTCGACCAGTTTCGCGTTCTCCGGCAGCTCGAGATCGACGGGCGCCGGATAGAGTTCAATGGCTTCCCGGATATTTGCGGGCTACCTCCTCAGTTTCGCCAGCGGACGCGCAACCGGGGAGTTCGGGGCACACCGCCGGGTAGTCACCGGTCTCGGGATCATGTTCGAGAATGACTCTGAACGTCATAGGTACCGCATAGGACAAGCGATTTGGCCGGCGTGTCACGGGAGTTGATCGCCCGGTTGACGACTCGAGGCTGAAGCTTCCCAGATGGGGCGCGCGTCGAAAACTCACTTCGCCTGGGCGCACAAAACGCGCACCGGTTTAACCGAGTTCGTCCCAATCGTCGGGCTGATGTGGGCCTGGTTCAGGATGCTGTATAACGTTCCGACAGGAATCTCGGATCTCTTCGGCACAATGGCGGTATCGACACGTTCTGCGGAGCGTCGAACGAACTTGACATGGCTGCCTTTTTGGCTGGCTTCGACAAAGCCGGCCACCTCAAGGCGGCGCTTAATCTCGCGGCAAGGTTGGGGCTTAAGCCGTCCCAACCTCGGCCTCGATTCGAGTTTCGATCAAAGACGGCGATTCCGAGGCCTTCCTTGGCGCCGAGTCATTGCTTCCACCGCTCCCCATCCTAAATCCGGAGGTTCCGAGAACGGGACTTCGGGACAGCGTCGACCTCTGGCACATGCGGGCGCCTCGTCGCGCAGCATGATATTGTGCTTACTAGAAGCGAGGCGCAGCGCTGTGAGAAGACCGTCACTATTCGTCAGTTCAACCTGCTACGACCTGAAACAACTGAGAACGGACATGAAGCAGTTCATCGAGGGGCTGGGGCTGGATCCAGTGCTTTCCGAGCACGCTAATTTTCCCGTCAATCCTGATGTGGGTACCGTTGATAACTGCCTTGAGGTAGTCGAAGCCAAAGCAGACATCTTTGTGCTGATCGTTGGCGGGCGATACGGTTCCAGCGCGGACACTGACAGGTCCGTAACGAATTTGGAATTTCTCAAGGCCAGAGCAAAGGGAGTCCCAATCTACGTTTTCATAACCCGCTCCATTCTCGACATACTGCCGGTCTGGCTCCAGAACCAGACCGGCGATTTTAGCAGCGTGAGCGACTCGCCGAAGCTGTTTCAGTTTGTGGCCGACATCCGCAACACTGGCGAGAACTGGGTATTCCCGTTTGATACTGCACAAGACATCTTCGACACTCTCAGATCTCAATTGGCGTACTTGTTCATGGATGCACTCGAACTAAGAACTCGAATGAGACTTTCAGGGGGCCTCTCACCATGTTTGCGCGATCTCCGGGGGAGCTTGCTTCGGCTAGTTGTCGAGCGGCCCAAGGGATGGGAGTATCTTCTCTTCAGTTCAGCGCTGGACGAGGCCCTGACAGACCTCGCTGATTTAAGGAGAGACTGGCGTTATGGCGTCGCTACTGGAGAAAGCGTCGCCATGACCATTAATCAGTTCGTTCATTGGATGCCGACGAAAACCTCGGAGGTCCTCCGAATGATGGCGAACATGAACATCATAATCAAATCAGCGCTTCCAGTTGGATTCGGCCCACCCGGTGTGAGCGGAGATCCAGAAGGAATCTTATACGCGGCCGATCGGCTCGCCGGGATTTACCGCAGAGCACTTGAATGGAAGCCGGAATTCCTATGCCTCGTGCTGCCAGCGGAACTGGAACAACTTCGGTCGATTGTTAGTCGCTTTTGTGACAATATTGTCCCTGAATTTGAGGAGTTCAGCAGGAAGTTGAGCGGTTCCCTAGCGACCGCGATCAGTGATATGCGACTAGGTAAGCAGGGTACTGCCAGTCTGACCCTGACGGTGACCATGCCAGATCATTGTGACCTTCAACCAGAGTTTGACCGCATAACCCGCCTTATCAAGGCAGGTGTTGTGGACCCGGATAAGAGACCATGAAGCGGCTAGATCGCCTGCCGCACGATTTACGGCACCAATCGCCATCCCGGACTGGCGTTGGCGGCGGTCAAGAAACGGCGTTCCGGGACCTGACGCGCCGGTTCCTCGGTCCATGCTGAGCACGCTGCACACGAGGCCGCCAGTATGGCACGCCGGCAAAAGACTACAAAACGACACAAGCCAAAGACAATCCTTCGGTTCCCGGACCTCGAACACTCGAAAAACGCTGTCGTAAATTCGCTCGCGGCGGCGAGTTCGCAAGAATCCTACAGCCGCGCCATTGATGAGCTTATCGGGTGGTATTGTTCTGAGCCGCGCCTCGCATTCAATCGAACCGTGGTGCTTCAGTACCGGTTCTTCCTCGAACAGAAAAATCTCGCTCCATCCACAATTAACGTGCGGCTCGCCGCCGTTCGACGGTTGGCCTACGAGGCGTCGGATTCCGGCCTATTGAGCCCCGAGTTGGCGGCAGGCATCAGACGGGTGAAGGGTGCCAAGCGGCTGGGAACGCGGATCGGGAACTGGCTGACGTCGGATCAATGCCGTTCACTCCTTCGCGCACCATGTCGGGATACTCTGCGGGGGAAGCGGGACCGGGCAATTCTGGCGGTTCTCATAGGGTGCGGTCTCAGGCGTGCCGAGTTGCTAGGGCTACAGTACGACGACCTCCAAATCCGGGAGGAACACTGGGTTGTGGCGGATCTCATCGGGAAGGGCAAGCACATCCGAACGGTACCGATGCCGGGCTGGGTCAAACGGGCGATGGATGACTGGATGCAAGCCGCAGTGATAACGACCGGCTTCATCTTTCGCGCTGTCAGCAGAACCGGCGCGGTCCGGGGAGACCACATTATTCCCAAGGCCATACGGCGTGTGGTGAAGGGAACGGACCGGCGCGCCGGAATAGCGAAGCTTGCTCGTCACGACCTCCGTCGAAGTTGAGCGAGGCTGTGTCACCTTGCCGGAGGGGAACTGGAGCAGATTCAGTTTCTGCTCGGGCATGTCTCCGTGCAGACGACCGAGCGCTATCTGGGCTGCAAACAGAAACTTCGGAATGCCGCGAACGACAGCATTCATTTAACAGAAGCGTGATCGGGGCCTCAGGTCCCCCAACGCAGCTTCCGACTGGCTGCCCAATGTCACTCTACGAGAAGGCAGTTTCACGGCCCTGATCCTGCGCGCACGCGCCCCGCATCCCTGTCGTTCAAGGCCTGCGCGAATGCCAGGAGATCACCGCGTTCCGCGCCTACACCAAGTTCTCGAACGGCGACATTGGCAGCCGACCGAACGATGACCTGTCATCCGTCGCGCTCTGCCGTCAGTTAAGATGTGAACGTGCTTGACCGGACAGGAAATTCCAGTGAAGTTCAGCCATCGACACAGCAGCCATGGATAGCTGACGGCGACACAGATGGATTGATCCGATGATTGGGGACCCCATCGGCGACACATTCCCGGAGTTCAAGCCGGGCGCTCTCGTTACGCACGAGACGTTCGGGAGCGGAACGATAGCCGCGCGGGATAGCAAGCACATTAGCGTTGATTTTGGGGCCCGAGGTAAGAAATGGTTGGTGACCGCAATAGCCGCCCCCGTGATGAAGGTGACCGGTTTCACACTGCCGCCTACGCCCGTTCGCCCGGTCCCTGACCGGATTTCCACAAATGCGGAGAAGCTGTCTGGCAGCGAGCCGTACGATCCATCATTAATTAGGGGCCGCGACGAGTGGGACAGGGAAAACACGACGCCTAACACGCCGCTTTACCAAACAGGGCGGCGGCGTTAACCGACTCGAACCTCCGTGTACGGACCCGTATGCACGGTGGTATCTGCAGGGGTCGGCGGATGACCGGCACCCTATGCCGATCAAATGGGATTCTCGGTGAATGGCCCCATACGGCAATATACCGGCCAATCCTGAAGTCCAGGGCTCTACTATGCCAAGTGCTTTACTGTCGGCGGACAGGCTATTTTTCTTTTCGTTCGAATGTTTCTTACATCCGGAGCATCCTCAAAAGGCTCATCTGGCCGGAGCTTCGGACCTCATTGGTCAGTTGGTATAGATACCGCTTGCGGCCCGCATTGTCATTGTGCAAAATGGTCGAGGGGCTCCCCACGCCGCCCCATTGGAACGGGCAGAGAATGGCCGGTTAATTAACTGGCCAATGTCTGCCCATTTTATGAGGTAGTAATGGGATAATCAATCGTGCCTATACCCGTGCAAGTTGCTCCAGTATGGAATCTCATTCACGACGAGACGGTGGAGGTTCACGCGTACTGGAAGTTGTTCAATCAGTTATTCGTGGCTTCGCAGGACCAATTTGAACTTCTTAACAGGTCCGCAGGGTTTTGTTTTCATGCTATTGAGGACGCTATCAGCACGGACATTCAGCTCACACTCAGCAAGCTCTCTGATCCGGCTCAAAGCGGCGCAAACGAGAACGCCACGGTTGGATACTTATTGGATGAAATTCAGAGACTCCGCGGGCCTTCACCCATCGACGAGTTGCAGCACCTGTGCGGGACCTTCACCACTTCCTGTCAGCCCATCCGGGCGCGGCGCAACAAAATGATCGCCCACGCCGACCGCGCCATAGCCCTCCGAACCGCAGCACCTCCGCCCGATGCCACGGTCGGTCAAGTCAATGGTGCGCTTCTAGCCCTTCGCGATTTCATGAATGCTGTGGCGATATGCCTGGACGAACCGCCGACAGCCTACGAGCACTTCATCATGCGGGGCGAGGGCGGGGATGATCTCGTGTCGCTACTCAGGATGGCCGAACGCTACCAAGTTCTGCAAACGGAGGGAACGATTCCGTGGAGTGATTTGCCGTAGGATTGACGCAACGGTGCAAGCTCCTGCTCGATGCTGGTCCCAAACGGTCTTCGCGTCATCGCGAATCGGAAGTCCCTCCCGCCATACTGGACCCGCGCCGTAGGAGGCCGCCAATATGGCGCGCAAGCAAAAGATAACGAAACGGCCGAGGCCCAAGACGGCTATAATTGGCGTATGGCAGCCAAGAAGGCGGGTGCAAAGTTTGTCGCGGTAAAAGCGTCGTTCGCTCAGCAGAGGGGCTGGCGAATTTTCAGCTTCGTGATTGACTCTGCGACCTTCGACCGCATCGCGTTCGTGAGCCGTCGCGATGATGACAAAGACGCCGGATATCAGCGCAATCTCTCAAAGCAGCGGCAGCCGACATCGCGCGCTACATCGACAAGGAGAATGGGTGTATTCCGAACAGTATTCTCGTCAACCTAGAAGACGGCGCCAATTACGATGAGAGGACCCAAACCCTGCGAATCCCTGACCAGCCGAAGGCTGCGTGAGTCATTGATGGGCAGCATCGCATGTTCGGTTTGCGACAAGCCAGGACCACTTACGATCTTGTCATCACAGCCTTCCTCGGGATCGACGTTGCCGAACAAGCGAAGCAGCTCAAGATCATTAATTCCAAGCAGAAGGGAGTGCCGACCTCGCTTCTCTACGACCTGTTGGATCTGACAAAGGACGGATCGTTTGTTCAGCAGAGAGGGCACGAACTTGCAACAAAGCTCAATGAAGATCCGGAGTCACCCTGGTATGGCCAAGTTGACCTGACGGGGTCTGGCGATGGTTTGATAACCCAAACGCGAGTAGTGACGGCTGTCGAAAACCTCATTTCGGACCGCGGCCCGTTATTTCAGTACTCCGAAGAGGAGCAGTATGGCATCCTGAAAAACTACTCCACCGCCATCAAGACGATCTTTTCCAGCGATTGGGGAAACAAGAATAGTGTGCTCACAAAGGCACTTGGCTTTTCGGCGTGGCTGATTGTGCTTCCACAGGTATTCACCACTTGCTTGCAGCGCTTTCAGAATTTTACGGTCAAATCGGTATTAGCCGTGCTGACGCCGATCAAGACGTACCACTTTTCCGCTGAGCAGCACAAGGGCTGGGCAGGACATCCGGGCGAGAATCGGCTTGCAGGCGCCTTGGCTGACGCTCTTAAGAGTAGCGAACCAAAGGAGACTGCAAAGAAGGGCTCTCTGCAGTTGGTTTGAACGACCACCGTGACGTTCTCGGATTTGGAAGTCGCTGTATCACAATCCTCGCGCAAATACGGATACATCCGGGATAATGCATTCTCCGTTTGGACACCTGGGGCTGGGAAAGTTCAACACGGTTATTCGCGGGAACTCGCCGGAGCGATGCTGTACGAGGCGGATGAGTTTTTTGATCGGGCTTTGGTTCTTTACCTCTTACGCAGTCATCTGCGCGAGTTGCAGGCATCAACTTGGGCTGGAGTAGCGGCCTATTATGCGAATTATGTTTTGGCTCTAAGTTTCGTCCGGCTTCATATGAGATCGGTCACGCACCTCTCTGGCGAACAGGTGTTCGAAGTGACCCGGACGGATAACCAAACACCATATTTCATGATCCAGGAACGGAGCGCGCGACAGAGGCACGCCGATGTCTGGCGGACGTATTACGACGTCGCGACGCAAATGTCTTGGCCGGATCAGGCGACGGCGACCGACATAGCTCCCACGCTCGATAGACTGCGGTACAGGGAGCAGTTGTATCGGGAACGAGTAAACTACCGCCCAGGGGAGGGCTTCGAGGAGATTCACCTGACGCGAACGCGTTATCTCAAAGCGCTGAAGGCGGCATTGATGGATGACGGGAGGGCGCCCCTGACAATATCCGATGCCGCCTACACAGATAGGATGGCTGCCCAGCGGTTGAAGCACCTGGCGACCCTGCTCCACCGGCTCAGTGGCTCCCGCCTTGACGTCGACGTAGAGGCTTCATTGTGGAACCGGCGCGGGGACATGGTCACAAAGTATGCACGCGACCAAGCAGACAAGCGTTTCGCCGCGTCACTCATTCGTGGTTTGGCATGATCTAGCAACCGCCCGGCCGGCGGCAATGCAGAGGCTCGGTTTCTCCCGCACTGCCAGGCGCGCCCATATCCCATTTCCCAACCATCAAGCCAACAAAGGGATGTACGCCAAGACACACCGGTGCCCCTCGCGGCCCGGAAACGGCGTTCTGGTAGATTATTCCTGTTAAATCTCCTTCCCATCAGACGATGACCAGTCGACGAAAAATGCGCGAGCCGTGGGAGCGGGAGTTGTCGCCTCGCCCCGCGGATCTTCCCAGCGATGCCGGCCTGCTAACCCCTATGTCGCCCAGAGGGCACCCAAGGCGGTCCGCCCCACCCTAATTCTCCGGGGAGTGCAGCCCGCCGGCGCCGGCGCGGAAGGAGATGTTGCCGTGCTGCGGGTCGTCCTGCAACGTGGCCGCGCAGTTCCATAGACACGCGCCGCAGTGGACGCACTTCTCGCGGTCGAACACCGGGACGCCCGCCGGACCCGCCGTGATTGCCTGCCCCGAGCACATCTCGATGCACATTTTGGCCGCGCAGCGCGCGCAAAAATCGGGGTAAATGAAGCTGACGTGGTCCGCGAATCCGGCCGGCGCTTGCACTTTGCCGCCGATCAGCAGGGCGTCCTGGTGAGTGACCAGCAGCTCGCCATCGTAAGGAATCGCCGGCCAGCCGCTACGCTCCATGAGGGCATCGTGGCAGGAGACTCCGCGGCTCCCGCAGTCCGCCACGATCTGGTCCAGTTCCTTCGCTGGGATCTTGCCGCGGTAGTAGTCCGCTAACCGCGGCAGCAGTTTGGGCTCGCCCGCGAGCGAGTGTTTGCCGCCGGTGAAGCCGGCCAGCGCCATACCGGCGAGTCCGGTCACCACGCCGCGGTGGAAGCCGTCGCGGGCTTTCTCGGCCACGCGGCCTTCCCGCTCCACCCAACTGGCCCGCCGCCGCGCCACGTAGGTCCGCTCCAGGTTTTCGCGACTAAGAGACTTACCCTCGCGCAGTAACTCGAGCACCGCTTCGGCCAGTTGCGAGCCGGTGGTCCATGCCTCATCCACGCCCGACCCGGTGAGCACATTGGTGCTGCCGGAGCCTTCGCCGATGCGGGCGAAGCCGTTACCCGCCAGGATCGGCTCTCCGCGGCGGCCGGATTCCTGCAGCGATTTGGCTCCCCACGACCGCAATTTTCCGCCTCGCAGATAACGCCATATATAGGGATGCAGCAGGAAGTGCTGCAAGTAGCGATAAGACGTGCGCATGGGGCTGCGGAACCACGAGGGCACGAAGATCCCCACCGTGGCCACGCGACCGGGATGCACATATAGGAAGCCGAAGATCTCCGGCTCCGGATAGCCCAACGTGTGGAACACGGCGCCGGGCTCGAGCGTGCAGGTTTCCGGCAGATCCACCACCATCTTCATGCCGACAGCCCACTCGCGTTGATGATGGCCGTCCGGCAACCCGAATTCCTCATCCAGTTGCCGGCCCACGGCCCCCACGGGCCCGTCTCCCACCACCGTCAGGGCCGCGTAGATATCCATACCAGGCATGAAACCGGCTTCGGGAGTGCCGTCGCGATCCACCCCCTGGTCGCACAGACGGACGCCGGCCACGCGCGCGTTTTCCGGATCGATCAGAGCTTCGGCTACCGGCATTCCAGGCCAGATCTGCACGGTGCCCGACGCCATCAACTCAGTGCCGACGTGCTGCAGGAACTGGCCCAGCGACATCACCATGCCGCCCTGCTTGTGCAGAAACGTGGGGACGTAGGGCAGCTCCACGCCGTGCCGGCGGTGCAGACCGAAAGCACGGATCAGCCGGTCTCCCAGGCGCAATGCCAGCGAGCGGCGGCTGGCGCCCACCGGGTCCAGGAGATAGACTACCTTCTCTCGGGTGACCGGCGTGGCCATGGGAATCTGGTGCGGATCGAGATCGGGCAGGGTGGCGCGGATGCCGCGCGCCCGCGTCACCACGCCGGAAACTCCGAAGCTGATGTCGTCGGCGCGCTCGTAGCACACCACCTGCAGAGGCAGCCCGGGATTTGAATGGCTCTCCACCGCGGGCGTGCCATCGGGGTTTACGAGTTGGCGCGAGAGGGTGGTCAGGAAACCGGCGGTGGCCGGTCCGAAGCCGACGCACACCACGTCGACATTCATCTCTTGGCGCTCGGCGGCGGGCTCTTTCATGCCGGGTAATCCAAGGCTTCCGGAATCATGACTTTGGTAAGGGCGTCGGCGGCGCGATCCTTGGCCAGTTGCGAACCGGTGAGACAGCCATCCATGCGAACCCGCAGGCGGGAGAATTGGTCGAGCCCGTCGAAACGCACGCACGGACCGGCCTTGGCTTCGTGACGGCCATCGTCTTCGATCACGTCGCTGTACCCGGCGGCGAGGCTCGAAATCCCGGGTATCAGGCACTCCATGGCCTCCAGATCGGCGGTGTGGTAGCAGGAGGAGCAGCCCTCGGTTTCCCACGCCGGATGGCGGTTGTAGCCGAACACCAACTCCGCGCAAACGCGGCCCACTTCGCCGGCGGCGCGCGCCGCTTGCACGTGGCACAGGTCGCTGAGGAACGCGAGCATCCCCGGCAGGCCTTCGGCCACGGTGGGGTTGGCGGGTCCGTGCTTTTCGAGCTCCAGCACGTCCAGAATCTGGCAGCGCGAGGCCAGCAGCCAGCAGAGCGCATCGGCCAGCGGGAAGGTCACGCCCTGGCGGGAGCTTTGGTAGAGCTTGGCACCGGCGGCATCCTTGGCTTTGAGCAGGTGGTTGAGGCTCCACAGCCACATCTGCATGGCGGTGGCGAGGGCGCAGGCGCCGGTACCGGGCCGGTCGTTGGCGATGAGCCGCATCTCGCGGATCCACTCTTTGAACTGCGCCAGAAAAACCTCGTCGCACATGGTGACGCTGAGCTGGCGGCGCTGTACGGCTTCGGGCCCTTCGTAGGTCGCCTCCAATTGCGCATCCATCCACTTGTGGCCCAGGAAGCCGGGGCAATCCTCGGTGATGCCATAGCCGCCCATCAGGCTGACGGCTTCGCGCATCATGCGCGCGCCGTGTCCGGTGTTCCACAGCTTGCAGGCCGGACAGAATACGTTGGCCACGGAATCGAGCAGCGCATATTGCACCAGGACGTCATCTTTCAACTCGGGCCGCGCGCCGTGGAGGTATTCGATGGCGCTCGCCTGAATGGGCCGCAGGGTCTTCATTCTGGCCGAGCCGCCGCCGATGCCGCGCGCGGCGAAAATCTCGTCCTTGCGGCGTTCCAGCGGGTCGAGCAGGTCGAAGAGGCGGGCCGCTTCGAAGCCCAGCGCGGCGCTGGCTTCCCCGGTGGCCCACACGTCCACCAGGCGATGCACCACGTCCTGCTTCATCTGCAGGCCCAGATCGTAACGCGGCGTCCCGGGCGTGGCCACCGAGCTCCCGCGGAATCGCCCGCGGCCATAGCGGATGACGGGTTCCACCGCCGAGAGCAGCTTGGCGGAGGTCATAATCGCCACGGTCACGCGGGTGCGGCGGAAGACCGCTTCGATGATCTCGCCGTGGTTGTAGCGCGGAACGATGACGCCGTCCTTGACGCTATAGCCGCCAATGATGCGGCTGGCCGGGACTTTGAGGCTGAAGATGGGGTCGCGGGTGGAAGAGAGCTGGTGCACCAGTTTGCGGGTGGGCGTGCCGCGGTCGAAGGTGCCGGGGTCGGTCTCCTCCAGGATGACCATGCAGGTGCCCTTCAGGCGCGGGTCGTCGGATTCTACCGCGGCGGTCACGAAGTTGGCGAACCCCATGTTGGTAATGAAGCGGCCGCGCTTCTCCACGTGCAGCATGGGCTCTTCGCCTTGGTTCCATTCGGCCACGCGCACCTTGCCGCCGAGCAGGCCGGTTTCGACTCCGACATAGGGAATAGGCTCGGTGAGGCAGAAGGCGCCGCGCCAGGGTTTACGGTCTTCGCCCGGCTGGCCCGGGGCGCAGCGGGACATGTAGAAGTCGCGCTGTTCGGGGGTGCCGCGCTCGTGGATGGGGGAGAGGGCCAGGCATCCGGCCAAGCTGCCGGTGGCCGCGCCGGCATCCACCCACGCCAGTTCGAAGGCCACCAGGGCCAGCGCGAGATTCTTGGGCCCTTCGATGAAGCCGCCCTGCGAGGGCTCCATGAAGACGCCGGTGATGCCCGACTCGTCGAATGCCTGGAGCAGGGCGTTCTTATCGGCGGTCCATTCGTGGGTATTGCGCGCGCCGGCGGCCACCAGGCGGGCGACCGGCCCGCGCGCCACGGCACGTACCGATTGCACCAGCATTTGCAGATCGAAGCGGTCGGCGAAACGCCAGAGGATTTGGCGGGCGTCGTCTCCCGGAAGGGCTCGTAAGTAGTCGGTTTGGCTCGCTGTGGATGCGGAGGTCATGGGTTGCCCGTCCTTATCTCCGGCGTCTGGGCGAATTGGCGCAGATTCCGGGTGTAGATTCACCGAAATGAATACCCCGAGCAATCGCCATGCCAGGAGCGAATGCGTTGAAAATCAATACGCTTGTGGATTCCTACAACAGTGTATCAGGTCTGAAACGCTGATTTTGCCCCAGGGGACGACTGTGAACCGGGCAACGGCGTGGCCATCCCGGCTCGCAGACCATCCCGTTAGCGGCCTGCCGGCCGCCGGATATCGTACGGGAGAAGCAGCCTTGGGGCGGCAGTAACCTGTTCCGGATTACCGCGCGTCCCGCCGTCTTAGTGATCGGAACGCGCAAACTGCTATGCCGATACCTGCCAGCGCGAACGAAGCTGGTTCGGGCGCAGCAGCAACAACCCCGTAAAGCGCGGTCCCGCCCGTAATAGTTGTTCCGCCGCTCGTTGCGCCCGTCCCGAGGTTAAGCGTGTACTCCTCGCTGAACGTCGGGCTGGAGCCGTTTGTTTGGAAGACGTAATCCGTACCGCCCAAACTTATGGCCGCTTCGAGACCGCTGAGAGTCGATCCCACAGGGGTTGCGGCTCCGGTTGAAGTGTTGATGTGGTAGAGAGTTGCGGGCCCCCCGCCCTGATCCTGACTATAGTAGAGATTCCCGTTCGCCCCCTGGAAGGTGTCGTCATAATCACCGCTCGCGACGTTGGCGGCGGAGACAGGGGTTATACCGGTGCTGCCCACTAAGGTCAGGGCTCCGCTCGCAGCATTGACCGTGTAGAGGTTGTCGTTTGTGTCGATTACGTACACCGTCGAGCCGATCTCGGCAGTGTCGTTGGACAGAAGGCCCAGCCCGGTGTCGCCAATGTTTGAGGCCACTCCCGCGTAGCTGATCGATGCAAACTCGCCGGTCGACGTTAGAGTAAAGAACCCGTTTGGCGCGGGAACCAGCCCATAGGGCACGAACCCCAGGGTGCTGATGAGACTGAACGAATTGGTGTTTAGGTTCAGCGTGCCGAACTGGCCGGAATCGGTGACTCCGTAAAGTATAGGGACGGCGTTTGCTAGACCAACAGATGAAACAAACGCCGTGAAAAAGATCAACATTCGTCGAGAGGACGTCGTTGGGAAGTTCACGGCTGGCAATCTCCTCTAACCATTTCCCGGAGGGCTTCTTTAGACATCCGAGAGCGTTCCTACTTTATCACAGGTAGCCAAACCAGGCACGATGCCGGGAGCGGCGAACCCCATGTTGGTGATGAAGCGCCCGCGCTTTTCCACCTGGAGGATGGGCTCCTCGCCCCCCTTCCATTCGGCGATCCGCACCTTGCCGCCGAGCAGGCCGGTTTCGACTCCGACATAAGGGATGGGCTCGGTGAGGCAGAAGGCGCCGCGCCAGGGCTTACGGTCTTCGCCCGGCTGGCCCGGGGCGCAGCGGGACATGTAGTAGTCGCGCTGTTCGGGCGTGCCGCGCTCGTGGATGGGCGAGAGCGCCAGGCATCCGGCCAGACTGCCGGTGGCCGCGCCGGCGTCCACCCAGGCCGGTTCGAAGGCCACCAGGGCGAGCGCCAGATTCTTGGGCCCTTCGATGAATCCGCCCTGCGATGGCTCCATGAAGACGCCGGTGATGCCCGACTCGTCGAACGCCTGGAGCAGGGCGTTCTTGTCGGCGGTCCATTCGTGGGTATTGCGCGCGCCCGCGGCCACCAGGCGGGCGACCGGCCCGCGCGCCACTGCGCGAACCGATTGGACCAGCATTTGAAGATCGAAGCGGTCGGCGAAACGCCAGAGGATTTGGCGGGCGTCGTCTCCCGGAAGCGCGCGTAGGTAGTCGGTTTGTTTCTCTGTGGCGGCGAGGGTCATAGGGTGCCCTTCCTTTTTGGTCCGGCGTCTGGGCGAATTGGCGCAGATTCCGGGTGTAAATTCACCGAAGGGAATACGGTAAGCAGTCGCCATGCCAGGGCGGAAGGCTTGGAAAATCAATGCGATTGTGGGGTATTGCAACAGTATATCGGGTCTTAATATAGCTGATTTGGCGCAGTGGAACGGGGGCGGTGTTTGCCGGAGCGGGGTGATGGGAGGTGGTCCGGCGGGGCTTGCGGTGGCTTCGTCGCGGAAGTTGGTAACAGGCGTGTTTTCTTCGGGTTGAAGCTCGAAAATGGGTTCGGTCGGCATTTTGTCGTGGAGGGCTTTGGGGCGACTGAATTCATGGATGGCGGGGCAGCAGTTGAACGCGGATCTTGGGGGTTGGCGAGCCGGGGCCGGGATCTGACCGGCCGTCGAAGCGATGGAAAGATGGGTTCGGTAGGGGCTTGCGGTGGCTTGGTTTGCGGAAGAGGTAACAGGCCTGTTTTCTTCGGGTTGAAGCTGGAAAATGGGTTCGAGCGGTAATTTTGTCGCGGAGGGCTTTGGGGCGCTCGAATTCATGGATGGCGGGGCAGCAGTTGAACGCGGATCTGGGGGTTTGCCGGGCTTAGGTAGGATCTGACCGGGGTGGAAGTGGTGGGGTGTGGGTTCGGTAGGGGCTTGCGGTGGCTTGGTTTGCGAGAGAGGTAACAGGCGTATTTTCTTCAGGTTGAAGCTCGAAAATGGGTTCGATCGGTAATTTTGTTGTATCGGGCTTTGGGGCGCTCGAATTCCTCGATGGCGGGGCCGAAGAGACGCGCGTTTGGGCCAGGCAACGGAGGAACAGGGAGCGCCTGTTGGACGAGGGTGCTGCGCCAGACCTTGAAGAGATCCAAAGAAGTCCACGGCCTGGTAGCGAGCGACAAGGTCGGCTAGGTGGTTCGTAATTCTTCGATACGGACGAAGTTGGCGGCAAGCAAGCTGTGCTCGCGGGAGTTTTGGGAGGGTTTCACCTGAGGAAGTGCGCGGCCGGGTGGAGCGGGCGGCGTTGGCGCCATTGGCGGCGCTTTTGGGAGAAGGGGGAGTGGGCATAGGTCCTTTCGCCTCTAGAAATAGCATGGGGGTGGGCTGGAATCTGAAACTCGGCGGGGGATCGGTATGGGACGAAAGGAAATAGAGATCGAACATTTTTGTGACTTGTTTACCGGCCAATCTCAGAAGGTAGGGGTGGCGGGGTTAAGGTGAGGCTTTTCTTTCAGATGGACTTGTGATCCATTAGGTAGCGAAGGCGGCCAACCGGACAACGTTGGAGCGGTGATCCGGAAGAGCCTTCGCCACCGCAGTGATTATATTTATCCCATGGAACGACGCCGAAGGCAAGCCCGGCGAGATTGATTCGCGTTTGTCCGGCATGCCAACAGGTCTCCGTGATTGGGCATGGATGGCGTAGCCGGCAGACCCATGATGCCAACCATACCTGGATCCGCATTCACCGCGGCATCTGCAAACTCTGCGACCGGACTCTGACCATGCTGCCGGACTGGCTGGTTCCCGGCGGACACTACAGCCTCGCCGCCCGCC
>Ga0182018_10001773_pt1 | contig 23490 bp, 18 predicted proteins | sample 812P2MmetaG_FD_120490 | JGI IMG/M metagenome (GOLD analysis project Ga0182018, IMG submission 120490) | Permafrost microbial communities from Stordalen Mire, Sweden - 812P2M metaG | ecosystem: Environmental > Terrestrial > Soil > Wetlands > Permafrost | place: Sweden: Stordalen | collected...
GCGTGCTCGAACGCGAACCGGTTCAAGCGGTCATTGGCGTCCGCTCGGCCAAGGCTTTCAAGTTCGCTTGGATGTACGCCGTCTGATACGGCTATGTCGCGGGAAGTGTGGACAGGTTCGAGTACGGATAGGTGCGAAACAGGAAGCGGGGCAACGCTCTTCGGAAGACTACGCTGAACGCTGCTAGCTCGTCGATTGTCTTGCTTCCCAAGTTTGCGCACTTGACCAACCTTCGGATGCGGAAGATTTGCTGCGACACAGATAACAGAGAAGGAGAAAAATACAGATACAGGTAGACTAACGAGCCTGTAAGAAATCGCAATTAACATCGCGGATCAATTTGCCGTATGCGCCATACCATTTTTGCGCGGACGCGTTTGTGTCTGAATTCGAGACGGAATTCTGTGTCTTGGACGGACACGTTGGCATTGCAGCGGCGATCTCTACCGCGAACACTGTGATCACACGACTTCGTCGCGAATCCTCTTTGGTACCTCGTGTGCATGAGCAACACCGGGTTATGCGGCCGAGAGGCTGCCGGTGGCGTGGGAAGTTCGGGACGGCTCTTGGCGGCCATTCGAGAAGCTCAGTTACTTCGAGGGCATGCGTGACGCTTGCAGTCGTCAATGCGTCCTCGGATAACACGCATCGAACGCCAAAAATCTGCTGAATGTAGCTCACGCAAACCGTCAACAGGAAGTACCTGAAGAGGTGGCGACCATGGAGAAGACGAGTCCGCATGGCTCCGTGGTTACCGTCTAACCGGGCACTGCCGTTAGACGAATCGGTTGACGATTTTATGGCTAACGCCAACCAGACTTTGCGCTCAGAAGGTCAATCCGCGCTCGCCAAGACGGCGTCGAGCCCCGGCGCCGTCACACGCGTACTGGCCGTAGACGACGAACCCGCCGCTTGCAAGCTGCTCTCGGTCATCTTAGGTCCGCCTGCTTTCCTCTGTACGACCGCAAATAGCGGCGACGAAGCTTTCGCGTGTTTGCAACGACAACGATTCGACGTAGTCATCTCCGACCTGCGCATGCCGGGCATGAGCGGCATGGAGTTCCTCGCCAAGGTTCGACGCGCCTATCCTCTCGTGGCGTTCCTGGTCACCACGGGTGTGGACGATTTGGACGTTGGCGTCGAGGCCATGCGCGGCGGCGCCGACGACTATCTCGTTAAACCTCTTCGAGAGACCGCCGTAGTGGCAAGCCTGCAGCGCGCCGTTCACAAGCGACAGCTCGAGCAGCAGGTGGAAAGCTACCGCCAGCATCTCGAAGATATGGTTGCCGACCGCACCAGCCAACTGCGTGAAGTACTGCAGCAGGTGGAGCGCAGTTACGAAAACACTCTGCAAGCACTAGGCGCGGCGATCGATCTCCGGGACAGCGCTACGGCCGGCCACTCGCAACGCGTCTGCCGGTACTCGATCGAAATTGCTCGCTCGATGGGCTGGTCGAGGACGCGATTGGCGGTGCTCGCCAGGGGGGCCTATCTGCACGACATCGGAAAGCTCGGTGTACCCGATGGAATTCTTCTTAAGCCGGGACCTCTCACCCCGGATGAACGGAAGTTGATGCAGAGGCACTCGAAGGTGGGCTTCGATCTGGTCAAGGACATCGCTTTTCTGGCAGACGCCGCCGAAATCGTTCTGGCCCACCATGAGAGGTATGACGGCAGCGGTTACCCGCACGGGCTCAAGGCGGACGAGATCTTGCTGAGCGCGCGGGTCTTTGCCATCGCGGACACACTCGATGCGATAACCTCCGACCGGCCCTATCGTCGCGCCTCTTCGTATGAAACGGCGCGCGAAGCGATCCGAGTCGAGGCGGGACGCTTGTTTGACCCGGAGGTCGTACGCGCATTCTTAGAGATTCCTATTGAAACATGGCCAACGATTGCAAAGGTTGAGCGGCAAATTCCTGCTCTGACGTCAGAGCTGCGTGCGCACATCATTCCCGACGCGAGTCGGCCGCATTCCATGGACCCGACACACTGAGAAATGAGCTTCGGGCGGGAATTGCGTTGCGAAGTTGATTTGCAGGGACGAAATAGTCGGCCCGGGAATAGGAAGTATTGAGTACGTAAGCTCCTGACCGGCTGTGGGTTGAGCTCAGGTTCTTGGATTGGCAAAAAGAAATTGACGACGAAAAAACCCGACGCCATTGAGAACAAACCGAGCGGGAACGAGCAAGCCCTGTCGACCGTTGGGCAACACTTCTTTGGGCGTCATCTGCTTTTCTGTCTAGCCGTCGTTGCGCTGTATCTTCTTCTCACCCGACCCGAGGTGATCGTAGAGTCGCAGATAGGATTCACGGTTTGGTTCCCAGCAACAGGACTGATTCTGGCGCTCATGCTCGGTGTGAGCCCGTGGTACTTCCCGCTGACCATATTCACCGAGGCGCTCGCAGAGGTGGTGATTTACCACCAGCACATTCCATCCTGGAGCGTGCTTGTCGCCCCGCTGCTCATATCCGGAAGTTACGCAGGCGCGGCCGGATTGCTGCGAGGGCCATTGCGAATCGACTCTTCACTGCGACAGCGGCAGGACGTGGTGAGGTATGTTTCGGTGACGCTTGGAGCGGCAGTAATTGCAACCTTGTTGGGAGTCGCGTGCGTAGCCGCGGACAGCGGGATCTCGTGGAGTGAGTATTGGCATTCGGCGGTGGCGTGGTACATCGGCGACGTGGTCGGCTTGGTGGGGTTTGCGCCATTCCTTCTTATTCATGTTTTTCCATGGGTCAGGAGGACCCTGTCACCACTGGACGCACAGGCAATTCGGAGCGACGAACAGAACGAAACTAGAAGAGTGCGGATAAAAACAAGGAATGTTCTGGAAGCGGCCGGACAAGCAGTCAGCATCGTTTTGGTGGTCTGGGTTATGTTTGCGCCGAGCCTGGGATACTCCGAATTCTACTATCTGGCATTTATTCCCATCATCTGGATTGCCATGCGTCACGGTATTCGGCGTGCCGTAAGCGGTCTATTGGCTTTTAATTTCGGTGTTGTCATTGCCCTGAAGCTCTACCCGGTGCCGACCGATCCTCTGGCCAAAGTCAGTTTGTTGATGCTCACGGTTTCCGGCACAGGTTTACTGGTCGGAGCAGCCGTCAGCGAGAGATATCGCATGGCCAACCAGCTTAGAGAGCGCACCGACTTTCTAAATTCGCTCATCGAGAACACTCCCTTGGGAATCATCGTTCACGATCGATCGGGCCGCGTGCAACTTTGCAACCAGGCTTTTGTCGACTTATTTCTTTATAGCCGTGAAGAACTGGTTGGAAACTTTCTTGACCCTTTGATTTCAAAGCCTGGCGAGACCGCTGAAGCCATTGAGTTGACGCTTCTTGCCACATCGGGTAGTGCGCTGCATCAGACCGTAAACAGGAGGCGCAAAGACGGAACGGTGCTCGACTTGGATTTACACGCCGTCACTGTCTCGCTGGATGGACAAGCGGACCGCGCGTACGCGATCTACAAAGACATATCCGAACAGGTAAATGCTGCTGCGCGAACCAAAGAGCATTCCGACTCTCTCGATCGCTTGGTGAAAGAACTCCAATTGCGAACCGCACAGATGACCCTTCTCAACGAAATGGGCGATTTGCTGCAATGTTCCGCGAACAGCACGGAGGCTCATGCAGTAGTTGGCCAGATCGCTAGAAAACTCTTCCTCACTTCGACCGGGGGTTCTCTGTTCGTTTTCAAGTCATCGAGGAACTTACTGGAAGCCGTGGCCAGTTGGGGAAATATCGAGTTTTCGGATCAGTCCTTCACACCGGATGCGTGCTGGAGCTTGCGTCGCGGGCAGCCCTACTGGAGTGAGCAGCCGGGCGGGATCGTCTTGTGCTCTCATTTGAAAAACCCTGCTCCGGCAAGCCACCTCTGCGTGCCGTTGGTGGCTCAAGGCGACACGCTGGGCGTGCTGAACATTCACTACGACATGGTTGAGAGCAGCAAGAGAAACGAGTCCTTTGAAAGCTGGCACGAATCCCAACAACGCCTGGCAGTCGCCGCGGGGGGACGCGTTGCGCTGTCGCTGGCTAGCTTGCTGCTGCGCGAAACGCTTCGCGATCAGTCGATTCGCGACCCTCTCACGGGGTTGTTCAATCGGCGATTCATGGAAGATGTTCTTAGACGGGAGTTGCTGCGGGCCAAGCGGAAGAAGCATCCGCTTGTGGTCGTGTTCCTCGACCTCGACCATTTCAAGCGTTTCAACGATATCCACGGTCACGACGCCGGAGATGCCGTGCTGCGTTCGATGGCAGCACTTTTCCTGGAGCACTTTCGTGGGGACGATGTGATTTGCCGCTATGGAGGGGAGGAATTTGCGTTCATTCTTCCGGAAGCATCGATCGAGAACGCGTTGGTGCGCTTGGAGGAACTTCGCCAAGCCGCCAGAGTGCACAAGATTACCCACCGGGACAGAATGCTCGACGCCGTCACGTTTTCGGTGGGAATCGCCGCGTATCCGGAGAACGCCGAGACCGGCGCAGATTTGTTGCAGGCTGCCGACAACTGCCTCTACGAATCGAAGGCCAGCGGTCGCGACCGCGTTACCATTGCTGCTCCGCGTAACGCACTGAAACTAACCTGAACAATGGCGGACCGGCCCTAAGCCGGATTCGCACCTCGAGCGGCCGATCTCTCCAGATCAGATTAGCTTGCCGACACGCGCATCTTTGATGTAGCTTCTACCGATTCATGCGCCTCACATTACAATCGCAACGGTTATCCGGAGTGGCCGTGATCCGTTGTAGCGGCCGGATTGTGGTTGGTGACGAAGTTTCCTTGCTGCAGCAGGAAGTGGAAAAGCATCGCCTGGAAACGCAGAAATACCTGCTGGAGCTGGGCGAGGTCAGCTATCTGGACAGCGGCGGTTTGGGCGCGCTGGTCCGCCTTGCGGGTATGCTTCGCGCGCGCCGCGGCGATCTGAAACTCTGCCGAGTCTCGCCGTTCGTCCAAAACGTTCTGCGAGCGACAAATATGCTGGGAGTCTTTACCGTTTTTTCCACCGAGCAGGAGGCGCTCGCCTCCTTCGCGCACCATCCCGCACCCCGCGAAGAGTATGGCCGGTCTGCGAAAACCCAAATTCTCTGCATCGACCCGTCCAGCGACCTGCTCGCCTATATGACCACAGTGCTTAAGCACGCGGGATTCGAGGTGACTGCTTCTTGCCACCTCTCCGATGCTTCCACTCTTGTCGGCGCCATGAAACCAAGGGCGGTGGTCTGTGGCCCCGGCGTCGTGTCGACTGGAGCTGCGTTTGAGAAGTTTCGACGTCTCGATTCGCGCATTGCGCTTCTGATGCTTCCCGCCGATTTTCACACGTCAAATGCTTCAGACGCCGGAATCGATTTGGTCAACCAGCTGCAAGCGTTACTTCAGTCTTAAACAACACAAGTTCAGATCGATGGGAATCCCCGTGGATTGAGATTGAGATAGTGGACACACCCAAGGAACTAAACGAGATCGTTCTTCCCCAGACCGTGGTCGGCCCGCTCACACACGCGGCGATTTTTCTGGTCGTCTGCATCCGCGTGGAGCAGGACAACTACGCGACGCTACGATCATTCTGCGCGGACCTCTCGGGGCTGGTGCGCGCTGTCGAGTTTCGAGACGCGGAAGCTGGTCTCACATGTGTCGTTGGATTCGGCTCAGACGCCTGGGACAGACTCTTTGGATCACCTCGCCCCGCCGAGCTGCATCCGTTTCGAGAGATTCGCTCAGGCAGCCGCCATGCCGTCTCCACTCCCGGTGACATCCTTTTTCACATTCGAGCCAAACGGGCCGACCTCTGTTTTGAATTGGCCACACAGATCATGGACAACATTGGCGATGTAATTTCGGTCGCCGACGAGGTTCATGGCTTCCGCTATTTCGATGATCGCGATGTCATCGGGTTCGTCGACGGCACAGAAAATCCGCGTGGTAGTGCAGCACACGAGGCTGCAATTGTCGGTGACGAAGATCCAGCCTTTGCGGGCGGCAGCTACGTCATCGTCCAGAAGTATCTTCACGACATGAAGGGGTGGAATGCTCTCCCGGTGGAGGCGCAGGAGCGCATTATTGGCCGCAAGAAACTCTCAGACATCGAACTGAAAGACGCCGAGAAGCCCCCATTCGCCCACAATGCCCTCACGGTGATAGAAGAAAACGGAAAGGAAGTTAAGATTCTAAGAGACAACATGCCTTTCGGGCGGCCCGGCCATAGCGAGTTCGGGACTTACTTTATCGGTTATAGCCGCACTCCGCGCATCACCGAAACCATGCTTCAGAACATGTTCGTGGGCCGTCCCCCTGGCAATTACGACCGTCTGCTTGATTTCAGCAAAGCAGCTACGGGGAGTTTATTTTTTGCACCGGCATCAACGTTTCTCGACAACATCAGCGGAAACGCACCGAACTCCACCTCAGTCGAAGCATTATCGGGCTCGGACGCGCCTTTGGCCTCGTCCGGGTCCGATACATCACTGAGAACGCTCGGAATAGGATCGCTTAAAGGACAGAAAGATGAATAATCTGCACCGGGAGTTAGCTCCAATTTCTGACGCTGCGTGGTCGCAGATTGAGGAAGAAACGACCAGGACGCTGAAGCGGTATCTAGCCGGACGACGGGCTGTCGATGTTCCTTCGGCTGGAGGAACGGCTCTGCCCGGAGTTGCGACCGGCCACCTGCGGTCGATCTCCGCTCCTGCGGATGGCATCATCGCAAGACAGCGAGAGGTCAAGCCTCTGGTGGAGTTGCGTGTGGTGTTCGAACTTTCCCGTCAGACAATTGATGACGTAGAGCGAGGATCGGATGACTCCGATTGGCAGCCTGCAAAAGACGCCGCGAAGAAACTTGCCTTTGCCGAAGATCGGGCCATCTTCAACGGATACCGCGAGGCGGATATCCAAGGCATTCGGGAAGGCACCAGCAATCCAATCGAGACGCTTCCTGCGGACGTGCGTGATTATCCGGACGCGGTGGCACGCGCATTGACCCAGCTACGCCTGGTCGGCGTGAACGGACCCTACTCGGTCTTGCTCGGGGCCAATGAGTATACGGCACTAGCCGAAATCCGCGATCACGGATACCCCGTCCTGGAACACGTTAAGCGCATCGTCGACGGTAATTTGATCTGGGCGCCGGCGATCGAAGGTGCGTTCGTCCTGACCACGCGCGGCGGAGATTTCGAGCTCAACATCGGTCAGGATGTTTCCATTGGCTACCTCAGCCACACCGATTCCGAAGTGAGGCTGTATCTGCAGGAGACATTCGTGTTCCGCGTCCTTACCAGCGAAGCCTCTGTTGCGCTGTTGCCGTCAACAAAGTCTTCGTGAGTCTATTCCCCCCCGGTCTGGCTGCATTGATGAAAAAACCGTCAGTTAAGCACCTAGTGGGTCCAGCGACCGCGCCGGAGGCCACCCTTGCAAAGCATCTTCAACAATCTATTGCGAACACCTTCTTGCGAGAGCCTCTCGCGCGCGCCACTTCGCTGAGAGAAAAGCCTAGCTCAACCAGTAGAATCATTTGCTAAACGTGCGCGGCGTCCGATCTCCTGTTCTTCCGAAGTGAAACCCAGCCCACAGAGAACTTCGATCACGGACCGCAGGGAGTGACGCGTCCGCATGTCGCCAAACACTCGATCGCATCTCGCCGAAGGTCCGAAATCGTCGAGGCCGTCGCTTCCACGACCCCGTGTGCGGCAACCCGCATCGAGATTCCGTCTTCCGATGTTCGAACCATTAGCCAACCGTGAGGAGTTCTTCGTAGAAACCGCCGATTTGCCGCGTGCGGTCCACGAAATGAATCTCGAAAATCCAATGGCGTTCCTGGCCTTGGGCGTCGAGGTCGCGCATCTTCTTCGGGTTGTCAGGGTGAACATACAGCGTGACTTTGTCCCCGGCGATTCGTTCGTGCGGAAATTGCCCGATGAGATGTCCCGCGATCGGGCCGCCATACTCCCAACCAGAATCTCGAGCCAGTTTCTGTGCATGCCGGTACAGCTCGACGGCGGTGATGTCGGGATGCGCCTGGAAGTACTGTTTGCCTGCAAGGAAGGCTTTGCGGATATCGTCGCGCAGCTTCACCTTGACCGGGTCCGAACCCAATACAAACGTTCTCCCGAAATCGGCTTCCCAATCCTCGAACACGGGCCCCAAAATCCAGGAATAAAATGTCGTCTTCCCCAACCGTCAGGTCGGGTGGATTCTCGTCATACGGGGCGAGCGTATTCCGGCCTGCGCGGACGATCCGCTTGTGCCAGTAGGTGGAAATTCCAAACATCTGTTTCGCGAGGTCGTAGATGTCCTGATTCAGCCTGCTTTCGAGCAGGTTGGGGCGGATCAGGCCCTGGTTTCGACCGCTTGGAAGAGTTCGTTCGCTTTCTCCTGCGCCCGCAGCAATGTGCCCACGCGATTGTTTTTGACTTTTTGCACGTCGCTAGCCTAGCACAGGGCAAATCGCTTTAGCGTTGCTCGTGCGAATCGAGGCTTGAGACTTACACTGTGAGAAATTCCAAGCCTCTTAGGCTAAGCGGAAAGCTTAGTGATAGAGATCGGGAAATTGCTGCTGAAGCACTTTAAGTTTGGGAAGGTCAAACCTTGCGATATACGGATTGTCGGGATGCTGAGCGGCATAGTCCTGATGATATTCTTCCGCGCGATAAAAAGCTTTCTCGGGAACGATCTGCGTCACAATCGGGCGAGAAAAGAACTTCGACTGATTCAGTTGATCTACATACGCCTGCGCAATCCGCTGCTGCTCCGGATTGGTAAAGAAGATCGCGGAACGATACTGCGTACCGGTGTCCGGACCTTGACGATTCAATTCCGTTGGGTCGTGCGCCACGGAGAAAAATACCTTGAGAAGCTGGCCGAGAGTGATTTTCGATGGGTCGTATACTACCTCCACCGATTCGGCGTGTCCCGTGCTGCCGCTGCTGACCTCTTCATATCCTGGGTTTTTCAGGGTACCGCCGGAGTAGCCCGAGGTCGCGCGGCTTACGCCTTTAACGTGCTCGAACACCGCTTGCACGCCCCAGAAACATCCTCCCGCAAAGACAATGGTGGAATGGCCTTTTTTCTCCGCGCGAGTTTCATCCGTTATGGGATCCGGGATTGCGACGGCAGCACTCGCGGAACCCCGGCGAGTTGCAGCTAGCGAAACGAACAAAAGTACGAGCAGCACGGAAGTTATTTTTGTTGAGCGTTTCATTTTTACTCCTGCAGCTCTCAAAACTGTTTATGCGGCTTTGGCAAATCGCATCGCCACAGAATTCATGCAATACCGAAGGCCTGTTGGTTTTGGTCCATCGTCAAACACATGCCCGAGGTGCGCATCGCACAGGCGGCAAGAAACGGCCGTACGCACCATTCCCAGGCTGGCATCCGCGGTTTCCAAAACATTTTCTCTTGCGATCGATTCCCAAAAGCTTGGCCAGCCTGTGCCAGACTCAAACTTAGTATCGGCGTTGAACAATGCATTGTCGCAGCAGATGCAGCGGAAGATGCCTTTTGCGTGGTCGTTCGGATTTTCGTTGGTGTAGGGGCGCTCGGTGGCCGCGTGGCGCGTGACCTCAAACGAAGCGGGAGTGAGCTGCTTCTTCCATTCTTCTTCCGACTTCGTGATGCGATCAACGGTTTTCTTCGACTGGCGCTCGCCCGAGTCCGAGAACTCTACAATCTTCACCATTTTTGGAAGTCTGGCGGACGCGGCTTCCGCGTGTACGGGACTCTGTTTCTGGATATACCACCAGCTGAGCCCGATGGCCGCCGCTCCCGTACCGATCAGGAAGGACCGCCTTCCTATTGCGGTTGCGTCTGCTTTCCTTTTTTTGGCGTCCATACGACCTCCCGCGATTCGCGTTTATCCAAACGTAAAAGCAAATGCTTGCACGCCGGGATCGAGAAATTCGATTTCAAACGTCCGATCTTCCACTTTCCCTTTTTGCCGGATCAATTGATAGAGCCGGTATTCCTTCACGATGCCGTCGCCCTGTTCGTCGATATCTCCGCCGTGATCCTCGCCCGGCGCCGTGCCGTCGATGCGAACCCGGAAGCGGATGGGCTTCCCGTTTTTTTCTGGCCCCAGAACCAAATGCAGATCGCGGGCGTGAAACCGGAAAATGACTTTGCCTGGAGCGCCCACCAAGAGGGCATGCTCGTCGCTGACGGTCCAATTTCCGACAAGACCCCACTGGTTTACCGTAAGACGCGAAGGCGACGTATAGGCTTGCGGTCCGTCCTGCCGGATTTTCTGTGGAGAAGCGTAGTTCTGCTGCCGCGAATAACCGACGTATGTTTCAGGAGACGCGACGTTGTTGAAATCCGATGCGGCCTGGGAGCCGGAAGCAGCGACTTGCACCAATCCGCCGAGTTTCAAGCTCGAATTCTTTTCGCGGAGCAACTGCTGGATCACCTCTTCCGATTCGTCGTACTTCCCTTCGCCGAAGTGGTGGTAGCGAATCGAGCCCTGCGCATCGATGAAGTAGTGCGCGGGCCAGTATTCGTTGTGGAACGCTTTCCAGATCGCGTAGTTGCTGTCGATGGCCACGGGATACGTGATCTTCAAATCCGTCAGCGACTTGGCCACGTTCGCGGGGTCTTTCTCAAACGCAAACTCCGGCGTGTGCACGCCAATCACGACAAGCCCGTCGTTCTTATACTTTTCCGCCCAGGCTTCGACGTACGGAATCGACCGCAAACAATTGATGCAGGAATACGTCCAGAAATCGATCAGAACCACTTTTCCTTTGAGCTGTTCTCGGGTGAGCGGCGGAGAGTTCAGCCATTTCACCGCGCCGTCCAAACTCGGAAACGGCCCCTCGTGTCCCAACTCCACTATCGCGGGCTGCGCGGCGGCGGCCTCGTTTGCCTTTGCGTAGGCGACCGGGCGGAAACGATCGAGTAGCTTTTGTTCGACGCCCGACGTGCTCGAAAGAGAAAGTCGCTTAAGGAATCCCGTGTCCCAACCAAGAGCTATGGCAACGACACCGACCAGAACAGCCACACCCAGACCGCGCCGAATCCATTCTTCGGCACCAAGCGATTTCTTCATCACCGCGAATACTTTGTTGCTGGCCAGCAGTGCCACCGCAAGAGAACACGCGGCTCCGGCGGAAAACGAGAGAAGCAGAAACGTAGTGTGCGCGCTCGGGCCTTGCAGCGCGGCTCCCGTCAAAATCAAACCTAGTATCGGCCCGGCGCAGGGAGCCCAAAGCAATCCCGTCGACATTCCCAGCACGAGCGACCGTCCAATGCTCGGAGCCTCGGTGCTATTTCGCCCCTGCACCCTTCCACCCAGGCGAACCAACGGACGCGTTAGATATTCGGACAGACTTGGAAAAAGCAAAGCCAGTCCCAGAAGTGCAAACACCACAATCGCGAGAATCCTGCCGATTTGATTCGCGCGCACGACCCAGGCTCCCGCGAACGTAGCAACGCCGGCGACGGCGGCGAAGGTGGCCGCCATTCCGATGAGGAGTGGAAGACCGCTGCGGCGGAAGGGCTGGTCGGCACGGGAAAACACGAACGGCAAGACCGGCAAAATGCAGGGACTCACAATTGTCAATACACCGCCCACGAACGCCAGAAAGTACAGAAGCACGTTTCCCCGCCATTCACTCCATCAGAAGGGCTCGCCCGCAAAGAGTTACAGGCTCCTCGCATATCCTTACGTGCTTATTTCTTAATACACCACAGGCGCCTGACTGGATCAGTTTAGCTACTTTTGGATCGATTTGCGCAGCGATGGGAGTTTCACAAAACTGCGGGTCGAGACGCGTTCATTGGACTTGCGGCATGGCAGTTCCTGATCGACCCGGTGGATTGCCATTGGTATGGACGTTGCGCCATTCGCCCGGAGATGTTCCCTCCCACTGGTGAAACGCACGAAAAAACGAGTTCGCATCTTCGTACCCGAGAAGGTAAGCGGTTTCGTTCAGCTCCAATGAGGAGTGGAGTAGATAATGTTGCGCGAGTTCACGCCGGGCATCTTCCATCAACTGCTGGAAGTTCGCTCGCTCCGCGGTCAAGCGTCGTTGCAGCGTCCGCGTGCTCAACCGCAATTCGCGGGCGACTTCCTGCAGAGTTGGCCGCTGCCCCGCGAGGAGCTTCTTCAGAATTCCTTTCACTTGTTCTGAGAGCGATTTTTGAGCCAGCTGTTGGGTCAGTTCGGCTTCCAGTTGCGGCGCGACCAGGGCGAGGAGGTCGGCGTTGTGCGTCAGAAAGGGCCGATCCAGGTCCGCTTTGCTGAAGACCAGGACGTCGTGGCGCGCCGCGAATTTCACCGGACACTGGAAATGAGATTCATACATTTTGCGGTGCGATTCCGGACGCTGGAATTCGACGCGTTTGGGATGAACAGTGCTTCCGGTTCCACGGCGACCGATGGCGACAATCCAAGCAAAACAAAGATCGATCAGGGGCACCGGTTCGGTCTTATCGGCAAGCAGCCAGAGAAACTGAACGGAACATTCATTGCCGCGTTCGGAAATTTGAATTTCCTCCGGGCAGGTCAACTGTTTGTAGCGGGCCATGCGCTGTAGAGCGTCACGAAAGGAACGGGTATAGAGGGCTGCGATGGCGATGGGATCGTAGCGCTCGATACGTTCTTCGGTTCCGAGTTTGAGCCCGATGGCGGGATCGCCGCTGACCTCATAGATCGCGCGGTGCAGCGCGAACATTTCCTGGGTGGTGACCAGTATTTTTTCCTGGTCGAATAAACCGATCGGCAGGTCTGCATGGCGCAGGACCACGACCGACGAGAGGCCTAATTCCTCGAGCCTTCGCGAAAGCATGCCCGGAACTCGGAAGCGATTCGTCATGTAGTTAAAGATAACCCAGCGAAAGTCAAAATTCACTTACGCCAAGATTTTGTCTCGCAGGCCGCCGTAGCGGATGGCACGGACCATTTCTTTCGCGTACAGGTTTTGCGGAAACCCGAGTTCGATGCGGCTGGCGTCGTCAAGCGTCTTTACCTGTTCCGGTGAGAGCGTCAGGTCGAAGCTCGCGAGATTGTCCTGCAACTGAGAAAGCTTTCGCGCGCCAATGATGGGGATGACTGGCACATCCCGGTATTGAAGCCATGCCAGCGCAACCTGCGCCACACTGCGACCGAGTTGATCGGAGACAGCTTTCACGGCGGTAATGACACGTTCGGTCCGCTGTTGCTCCGGGATGAAGTCCTTCATCATTTCGTTGTTCATTCGTCCCGGCTCAGACGAGCCTTGACCGTGGTACTTGCCGGTTAGCACGCCGCCAGCGAGCGGCGACCATGCCGTCAAGCCGAGGTTCAGCGCTTTGGCCATCGGGACCAACTCCCGCTCGACGGTTCGCTCGATCAGGCTGTATTCAATCTGCAACCCCACAAAAGGCGACCATCCTCGCAGTTGCGCAAGCGTGTTCGCCTGCGCGATCCACCAGGCAGGAGCGTCGGAAATGCCAACGTAGAGCACCTTGCCTTGGCAAACCAAATCATCCAATCCACGCATGACCTCTTCGACTGGCGTGATCTGATCCCAGATATGGACCCAGTAGACGTCGATATAATCGGTTTGCAGCCGCTTGAGGCTTTGCTCGACGGCCTGCACCATGTTCTTCCGCTGATTGCCGGCCGCGTTCGGGTCCGTGCCCGGAAAGGAATTGCTGTATTTCGTCGCCAGCACCACGCTCTGGCGGTGATCCTTCATAAACTCGCCGAGGGACGATTCGCTGGTCCCGTTCGTGTACACGTTAGCGGTATCGATAAAATTTCCCCCCGCCTCGCGGAAAGCGTCGTACACGTTTCGTGCCTCATGTTTACTGGCGCCCCAGCCCCACTCCTCGCCGAAGGTCATGGTGCCGAGTGCCGCCTCCGAAACTCGAAGTCCGCTGTTGCCCAGAAGTCGGTATCGCATAGGAATCTCCTGTTTTCGTGATGCTGGGTGTTCCTTCGATGCGCGAGCTACTTCAACGAAGCCATATCGATAACGAAGCGGTACTTCACGTCGCTTTTGACCAGGCGTTCGTAAGCCTCGTTGACCTGTTGGATCTTAATCAACTCGATGTCCGCGGTGATTCCCTTGTCCGCGCAGAAATCGAGCATCTCTTGCGTCTCGCGTATGCCACCAATGGCGGAACCGGCGATGCGGCGGCGCTTCATCAGCAAATTAAAAGCCGCCACAGCTGCGGGTTTTTCCGGCGCGCCGACCAGCGTCATCGTGCCGTCGAGCTTCAACAATTGAAGGTACGCATTCAAGTCGTGGTCTGCGGAAACAGCATCGAGAATGAAATCGAAACTGCCGGTGTGCTTCTGCATTTCCACTGCATTCTTGGAGATCACCACTTCATCCGCGCCGAGACGAATCGCATCGGCAGTCTTGTTCGGCGACGTGGTGAAAAGTACAACGTTGGCTCCGAATGCTTTGGCGAACTTCACGCCCATGTGTCCGAGACCACCTAGGCCCACGATTCCAACTTTCTGCCCCTTTTTGACGTTCCAGTGACGGAGCGGGGAATAGGTCGTGATGCCGGCGCAGAGAAGCGGCGCTGCACCCGCCGGGTTCAGTCCGTTAGGTACTCGCAAAACATACTTTTCATCCACCACAATGCTGTCCGAATAGCCGCCGTACGTTACTCCTCCTAAAATTTTGTCCTCGCCGTTATACGTCAAGGTCATGAAATTCTCGCAATACTGCTCTTCACCGGCGAGGCAATTGGCGCACTGGCGGCACGAATCGACCATGCACCCGACTGCGGCGATATCGCCTTCCTTGAGTTGCTTGACGGCGCTGCCAACCTTCACGACGCGGCCGACGATTTCGTGGCCGGGGATGCAGGGATACACCGTCGGCATTACCTCTTTCCACTCGTTGCGCACCGTATGCAAATCGGAGTGGCAGACCCCGCAATAGAGAATCTCGATCTGGACGTCCTGAGGGCGCGGAGACCGTCGTTGGAAGCTGTAGGGCGTCATACCGGATGAGGCGGTTTGCGCTGCGAACGCTCGCGCGGCGAAGGTTTGGCTTGCCTTGGCCGGTTGTTGAGCAGTGTCAGTCATTGTCTTCTCCTCCATGGGGAACTCACACATAGAGCTTAGGCGGGACCCGGAACTTGAGTCACTAGCAAAACGCGCCATTGCACTAGCAGAAGGCGCCACGATCCCATCGACCGGAATCTACCTTAGCTACTTCGCTGGCGGCGCCGGCGACCTGGCCTGGGCGGGTGCCGCGTTTTGAGACTTTTCAGTTACTTGGCTTTCGTTGTCTTCCTTCCGAGCCACGATAACGCTCCAAAATCGAGCCAAGAACGATGATTTGGAAAAAACCGGCAAGAATTCGGCACTGGCGAACTTTCGATAAGCAGACGATGCGTAATTGGGACCGAGACCCAGTTAACGCGTGGGCATCGAGCCGGAATCAATCGGCGATTCATGCATGCTGAGGATATACCAACGATTTTCGGATCTCCGGCAAAGCATCATGCCCCGGCCCGCAGTGCGAACGGATGGAGATTCAATCGTGTAATCGTATAAGCTCCACACGACGTCACCCACCGCTCGCTGGTCGCTCATAATCAGGGAAAGATGGAAGTGCGGGTTCGTGTCAAAATACTTTTCCCGAAAATGATTCGTGGCCTCGCCCCTTCCACGTAGTTCGCCGCCCGGAGAACTCAGCACGAAATCCGGATCGAAACAGGAAGCCAACTTCTCGGCGTCTCTGTTGTTGAAAGCTTCCGAGCAAGAATGCACTGCTTTCTCCATGTCTGCGATAAGAGATACCTCCGAGGAATTTGACGGCGTGATACCGATGCGCGCAACGCTCCGTTTCAGGTCGATGGTCACGCCCAACTGTTCCAGAAGATCCACGCCAAGGATTCCGTCGACTGCGCCGCCGCATGCTTTGGCGATGGCGCTCAAGTCAATCGCAGGCAGCTTGACGTCTCCCAGACTGTGACTGCCCAACGAGAGCTGCCCGATTGAAACTTCGCGTGCGCTCAAAGCGGTTGTTTCATTCCAGGATTGGACGCGGACCTTTTTGCTGGGCCCCTTGGGAAATGATTTCTCGTTAAGCATGGACGTAGCGGCAGTGTCGATCAGGAAGCGTTTGTCGGTTTTGTCTACCTGAAGAATCACAACAGGTAGGCGATCGCAGTGTTGAAGAGGAATCTCGGCGCCGTTGACCGGAGTCTGCGCTCCAGCGCTGCGCGCAGCTACGGAGAGAGTCAACCCCGCAAAGACACCGGCGAGCAAACTCAGCCGAATTCGCATCACCCTCTCGATTGCATTGATTCCGTGGCTTGGTCGATCCGTTGCAGAATCGCGCCGCGAACCAGGCGGAAAACGCTTTGGTCTCGGAACAGGCGTGAACTCCAGTTCGCTCCCATCGCAAGCGCCTGAATTTCAAAAGCAAGCTGGCGTACGTCCACTTCCTTTTTGATCTCGTTGGCGGACTGCGCCTCGCGGGCCGCTTGCTCCAGATTTGCCAGCCACTTCTTCATTAGCTCTACGATCTGATCGCGAACGCGGCCGGGCCGATCGTCGAACTCAAGCGAAGCAGCGGAAAAGAAGCAGCCTCCGGGGAAAACTTTCTCCTCGCCATATGACAGCCAGTTCTCGCAGAGCGCCCGAAGGCGATTGAGTCCCCGGAACTCATAGGCTGGGCGGACAACTTTCTCAACGAAGATTTCGCGAGCTGCATCAACTACAGCGCACTGCAAGTCTTCTTTGGAGCCGAAGTGGGCGAATAGACCACTCTTGCTTATTCGGAGCGCAGAAGCCAGCTTTCCGATTGTCAGTCCTTCCAGCCCTTCGAGTGAGGCGAGATTGACCGCCTTTCGCAGGATTGCCCGGCGGGTTTTCAGCCCTCGGGGCCGTCGGAGTGGACCTGCCGGCGGGGGGCCAGCGTGTCGCTGCGGTCGATCGGAAACCCGAGTTCGTTGTTGCCTTGCTTTCATCTCAGTGGCACATAATAGCACGATCGTTCGTTCTTTTACAATGGATTTAGCTCGGTCTATTTTCGGTGTGATGGATGGAATTGCCGGCGAAAGTGAGCGAAATTTCGCCACAATTCAAGGTTATAATTGGGTTGGCGGGCGGGCCGGGTGATCGCTGGTCTGGCCATCGCAAGATGGTCGGACGGGAGGAAAGTCCGGACACCGTCCTGAGTCATCAGGGTAAACCCTCATCCGCTTAGCGCGGATTAGGGCAAGTGGGCAACGCGCCTGGTAACGCCAGGGGGGCGATTTGGGATGGCACAGGCTTCAGCCTGTATCGGCCGATTCGCTCACGGAAAGTGCCACAGAAAATGTACCGCCCGCGGCACGCAGCACGGTGGCATCGCGCAGGAAAACCTGCGCGACGTCTTCGAACAGCTCGTTTCGTTTGGCAAGGGTGAAAAGGTGGGGTAAGAGCCCACCGCTCGTGTGGCAACACACGAGGCACGGAAAACCCCGCGTGGTGCAAGGCCAAATAGGAGGGGAGAGCCGGCCCGGCTCGTCGAGTTAGCGTTCGCGCGGCAGCCGCTTTACGGCGGTTGCTGTAACGAATGCGCTCCCTTTGCGACGGCGCAAGCCATTGCAAAGAGCAACCCTCGGGTAGGCTGCTTGAGTTACGGCGTGAGCCGTGACCTAGAGGAATGATCGCCTGCTGTATGCGTTCGTTTCAGGGATGCATGCAGCACAAAATCCGGCTTACAGGTTCGCCCGCCACTTTTCAGCCTTCGGGATTAGCGACCTCTTCTTGAAACTGATTCACAAGAAAACCAAAGACGAGCGCGAAAGATAGCCAAGCTAATCTCGACGAAGCAGTTTCTCAAACTCCAATTCGGTGAGAGTGACGACTCCGAGTTCCTTGGCTTTGTCGTATTTTGAGCCCGGGTCGGTGCCGACGACGACGTAATCGGTTTTCTTGCTGACGGAGCTGGAGATTTTGCCGCCATGCTGCTGCACCAGTTCGGCAGCGGCTTCCCGCGAACGATTCGCGAGGCCGCCGGTGAATACGAAGGATTTGCCCGCGAACTTTTGGCTCTTCAGCACGCGTTTTTCCGTGGTGGGGCGCACGCCGACTTTGTCCAGTTTTCTGATGATGTGCTGGTTTGCCGACTCCGAGAAAAATTCAGCAATGCTCGCCGCTACCTTGGGGCCGACCTCCCCAACTTCCAACAACTGCTCTTCGCTTGCCGCCGCCAAATCGTCCAGCGAGGAAAAATGCGCGGCGAGAAGCTGGCCGGTCCGTTCTCCGATCATGCGAATACCGAGAGCGTAGATCAGCCTAGCGAGTGAGTTCTTCTTGCTGGTCTTGATTTCCTCGAGCAGATTCTGCGCGGACTTCTCCGCGAAGCGCTCCAGTCCCACGACGTCATCGAACTTGAGCGAATACAGATCCGCGACGTCTTTTACCAGTCCTTTGTCCACGAGTTGATCCACGATCTTGTCGCCCAGTCCGTCGATGTCCATCGCGTGGCGGCTTGCAAAGTGCAGCAGCGATTCTTTGCGCTTGGCCGGGCAAGCTGCATTGACGCAGCGGTACGCTACTTCATCCTCCCCCTTGTGAATCGCGCTGCCGCATTCGGGACAATTTTTCGGCATGCGAAATTCTTTGCGGTTCGCGCCCTCTTTGACCACTTTCAGTACATGAGGGATCACTTCTCCAGCACGTTCGATCAACACGGTGTCGCCAATATGCAAGCCGAGCCGTTCGATCTCGTCCATATTGTGAAGTGTGGAGCGGCTAACGGTGACGCCTCCGACTTGCACCGGCTCAAGAAGGGCCACCGGCGTAAGCGTTCCCGTGCGGCCAACCTGGATGCGGATGTCGTTCACAACGGTGGTCTCTTGCCGAGCGGGATATTTGTACGCTATCGCCCAGCGCGGAGCCTTCGCCGTAAATCCCAATTCGTGCTGAATTGGCGTCGAATTGACCTTGATCACCACGCCGTCAATTTCATACGGGAGGTCCGCTCGTTTCGGCTCCCACGCATCGCAATACGCCAGAACTTTTTCGATGCCATCGCACAGCTTCCAGTCGTCGGAAGCGCGGAAGTGCAGTTGCTTCAAAGCCAGGAGAGACTCCGAGTGTTTTGGAAAAGGCTCTTCTCCATCCACGAGCAGGTAGTAGGCAAAGAATTCGAGTCGCCGCTGCGCGGTAATCGCCGGGTCCAACACGCGAACAGAACCCGCCGCTGCATTCCTGGGATTGACGAAAATTTTCCCGCCGACTTGCTCCTGCTGCCGGTTCATCGCCTCAAAAGCCTTCCGCGTCATCAAAACCTCTCCGCGCACCTCAAACGTCCCGGGCAACTTGGCCTTCTTCAGGATGGCCGCATCCATGCGCAACGGCACCGAACGGATCGTTCTCACATTGGGCGTCACATCTTCGCCGGTCGTTCCATCGCCCCGGGTGACGCCACGGACCAGCACGCCCTCTTCGTACTGCAACGAGATGCTCAGCCCGTCAAACTTGTGTTCAGCGACGTATTCAATTTTCTCGCGTCCGCTTCCCTGCTTCACCCGGCGGTCGAAATCACGCAGTGCGTCGTACGAAAACGCGTTATCCAGGCTAAGCATCGCGCGGGCATGCCGCACCGTCTGAAAACCCGCGCGCGGTGTTCCGCCGACTCTCGCCGACGGAGAATCCGGCGTGACCAATTTCGGATTTGCCTCCTCCAATTCCTTCAAGCGGTTCATCAGCTTGTCGTAGGCGGCGTCCGACAGCTCGGGATCGTCCAAAACGTAATAGCGGTAGTCGTGATGGCGAATTTTGTCGCGCAGCGCTTCGATCTCCTGTTTTGCCGCCGCAGCCTTGGCCATGGGAACCCTCGGAAGAACGTTCACGTGAATCCTCATCATATTATATAGAATGGAGTGTTCGCGGTACGCGCAGCTGTCGTGCGGGAAAGCTGCCATCCAGGATGGTCCATGACGGGCAATCTACGAAACGCATTGCTGATCCACAACCCGAACGCCGGCAATGGCGGCAACGGACGCCGTCGCACGCTCGACGAAGCTCGCAGGATTTTCTCGTCGGCCGGCATTGAGGCCGAACTGATCGAAACGCGCGGCCCTGGCGACGCCACCGAAATGGCGCATCGCGCAACGACCGAAGGCCGGCAGTTGGTCATCGCTTGTGGGGGTGATGGGACTTTGAACGAAGTCGTGAATGGTCTGGCTGATGCGCAAAATGGCCATCGCGTCCCACTCGCGCTACTTCCCGGTGGCACGGCCAACATCCTCGCCAAGGAATTGAACTTGCCCTGGGATATTCCCGGCGCGGCGGTAAAGTTGATTCACGGAGAAATTAAAGACATTGCGTTGGGCCTGGCGACGCCAGTTCTGGAGCCCGAAAAGAAGCGCTATTTTCTCAGCGTCGCCGGCGCTGGACCCGACGGCATGATCGTCTATGCCATCGATCTCGATCTCAAGGCGCGCGTCGGCATTCTGGCGTATTGGTGGCAGGGAGCCCGCGAGGTTTTTCGCTACAAGTTTCCGCATTTTTGCGTGATCACTGGCGACCAAAAACTGGACGCAACGCTGATAGTCGTCGGTAGGACGAAGCACTACGGCGGCCCGTTCAAAATCACTACAGCGGCCGATCTCTACGAAGACCAATTCGAGTTAATGGCGCTCACCACCCAGAGCGGTTTCCGCTATCTCAGCTATCTGCCCAGCTTGTGGTTTGACAAACTTCGCGGCACCGACGGAGTTCATTTTTGGAAGTCCAAATCAATCATCTGCGAACCGCTCGACAGCAACCCGGTCTACGCCCAAATCGACGGCGAACCACTCGCGCGCTTGCCCATCGAGTTCAAGATCGTGCCGCACGCCTTAAAGCTGCTTGTCCCGCAAGACGGCGTCGCGCGAAAATCCCGCGCGAACGGCTGAACACAACGAAATGGACGTCGGCACACACGCCCTGGCGTCGGTGGTTCTCACCCGTGCTCTGATTCCTCGTGCTCCGTTCACCGCATGGATCTTTATCATCGTGGCGGGAACGATTGCGGACGTTGACGCACTCAGCGCTATTTTCGGTCCATCTGCCTACCTGCATTGGCATCGCACCTTCACCCATTCCATCGTTGCATCAACAGCAGTCGGCCTGATCCTGGCTGGCCTGTATGTCTTGATCAATCGCAAAGCGCCAGACGCCAAAATATCGCAAGCCACTTTTCTAAGCGCGGTTTTGCTCTCCGGCTTTCTGCATTTGGCAATGGACGCCTGTCAGTCAGACGGCATCACTTTATTCTGGCCGTTTAATGCGCGTCGCATCGCCGCCGATTGGCTCGCGAGCATCGATCCGTGGATCATTGCGATTCTGCTCGCGGCAATCCTGCTGCCGGAACTGGCGCGGCTCGTGAACGACGAAATCGGTGCCAAGAGCAAAGGCCCGCGCGGGCGGGTCGGTGCGACCCTTGGTTTCATCTTCGTCATTTGCTACGTCGGCTTGCGTGCAAGCTTGCATGCCACCGTATTGGCGACTATCGAAGCGCGCACGTACCACGGCGAATCGGCTCGCCGCTCCAGTAGCTACCCGCAAGCCGCATCGCTATTCACCTGGCGCGCCATCGTCGAAACAGACCGTGCTTTACAGGAACTCACCGTCGACGCCGCGCCTGGCGCGACCTTCGACCCCGAAAATGGCACCGCCCTCTTCAAACCGGAGCCATCGCCAGTTCTCGACCGAGCTCAGAACACCGAGGCCGCGAAGAAATTTCTGCGCGTCGCGAGCTTCCCGAAAGCCACAATTGAAAAAACGCCGGAAGGCTACGAAGTGCAAATCCGAGACCTGCGTTACGCTGTCACCGGCGAAACTCGGCACGAAATCGTCGCGTTGATTCAGACAGATTCCGACGGGAAGGTGATGGAAGACGAACTCTTGTGGGAACGTGAATTCCTGCGGCGCTGAGTGCGGATGCCCGAACTCTACTTCCCGCTTGCGACAATTTGCTCTTCGCGAAAGATGAACCGCGAAATCGCGTAGCTCGCCGCCACCAAAGCGATGACCGCCGCGGTGACCACCAACTTGTGTTGTGCCAGAAAAGGCAGCGCCTGCGCCCCGTACCGCACCGCCAAATATCCGACCGCGAAATAACGAACCGTACGCGCCAATGCAATCGCCGACGTAAAACTCAAAAGCGGGACCTCAAAAACTCCCGCTGCCAGCACGAAAAATTTGAAGGGAGTTGGAGGAGGCAGCAGCGCCGCGACCAGCATCCCCGCAAACCCGTTCTTTTCCACCCAGTGCCGGATCTTCGCTCCTCGAGGCCCTGCTTTCCGATGGAATACTGCCTCCCCGCCTTTCCTGGCCAGAAAATACAAGAACACGCATCCCAGCGTCGAACCGAGCATTGCCATCGCCGCGTACAACATCATTCGTGCGGGCCGCTGAACCGCAAGGTCGATCAGCAACAAATCGTTGATCACTGGAAATGTCAGAACGGAAGAATCGAGAAAGGAAATGAGGAACAATCCTGGGGCGCCAAGTCCACCGGCAAACGCTACAATCTTTTGCTTCCAGCCGTTCATATTCGCCAGCAAGCGAGATCCCTCCTGCGCAAAGGTTCCATCGAATCTAGCGGCGCGTGTTCCTGAGCAACGCTGGTTGTTGCCTTCACCGACGGCCTCAGCGGCCGCCTAAAACTTCCATAATCACGCCGGTTAGCCCTGACAAGTCTGCCTGTTCGATGATCAGCGGCGGCGTGAGATAAATGACATCGCCAAACGGCTTGATCCAGAAGCCTTTTTCGACAAAGCGTGCACGGAGTCCCGCTGCTGCAACAGGGCGATCTATTTGCACCACGCCAACCGCGCCCTTCACGCGAACGTCGCGCACTCCTGGCGCGCGCCGGCATGGCGCCAATTCTTCCTTTAGCTGCGCCTCGATCGCGGCCACGCGCTGCAACCGTGACTCACTCTTGAACAAATCCAGCGAAGCATTCGCCGCCGCACAACCCAATGGGTACGCCATATATGTGGGCCCATGCATCAGCGCGGCATCCGGATCATCCGACTGAAATCCCTCGTAAATGCGTTCGGTCGCGACCGTCGCCGCTAGCGGCATCGTGCCGCCCGTCAGCGCCTTTGAAAGACAGAGAATGTCCGGCATGACCCCGACCTGCTCACACGCAAACAGCGAGCCCGTGCGCCCAAACCCGGTAAAAATCTCATCGAAAATCAGCAGCAGACCGTGTCGATCGCACAACGTCTTAAGATCGGTCAGCACTTCCGGGTCGTGAAACTTCATTCCGCCCGCGCCCTGGATCAAGGGCTCGACAATCACTGCCGCGATCTGTTCCCGGTTTTGCGCAAGAAGACCATTAAGTTCGCTGTACCTCTGTTTCGAAGTGGGTAACAACGCCGAGAATTGTTCGGGAACGACTCCGCGGAAAAGTCTGTGCATTCCCTCTTCAGGGTCGCAGATGGCCATTGTTGCGAACGTGTCGCCGTGATACCCATGCCGAAAGCTTACGAATTTCGTGCGCCGCTGCCCTTGGTTCAACCAAAACTGCACCGCTATCTTCAACGCCACTTCCA
>Ga0182018_10001775_pt1 | contig 23476 bp, 17 predicted proteins | sample 812P2MmetaG_FD_120490 | JGI IMG/M metagenome (GOLD analysis project Ga0182018, IMG submission 120490) | Permafrost microbial communities from Stordalen Mire, Sweden - 812P2M metaG | ecosystem: Environmental > Terrestrial > Soil > Wetlands > Permafrost | place: Sweden: Stordalen | collected...
ATTTCTGCATCTCAAAGGCCGGGTCGCCCAAAGAATCCCACAACATGGTGGTCAAGGCGGGATGCTTATGTATTCGCTCCCATTCTCCCTTGTCCACGCTCAAGGCGATTTCGCCCGACTCGGCCTTCAGCACCCGGCACCACCGCCAGTGGGTGGTCACGATATGATTCACCAGCATTTCCTCGGTCGCCCCGACGGGCTGCCAATCCTCCCAAAGCCGCTGGTGCAGGGCGGCAAACTCCCGGCTGCTTTCCTTGATGCACCGTCCTTGCACCACCACTTCTTTGGACAGGATGCCGTGCTTGAGGGCGTTCATTTTGGAGACGGCCAATCCATTTGGCGTTTTTGGGCCGGTGGATTTTTGGGCGTTCCGCCGGTTGGCCTCGATTTGTTTTGGCGACATGGTTTTGTTCACATGAACAATAAGCCATCACGCCATTGATATTTACAAATAGAAATGAGGCAGCACCTTTGAAATAACAACCTTTCCCATGGGAAGACATCCTGTGGGAAAGTGGGCCGCCGGAAACACTAACCGGCCGACGCCGGCAAAACCGGCCGGCCGGCGATCTGCTCCAATTTGTTGAAGCAGTATTTTTCAAATGCCACCCGTCTTGCCGAAAGGGTGCCGTGGTCGGTGATTTTTTCCAGTTCCCGCCAGAGAGCCGGATTATGGCGCGGGTATTTCTTCATCCAGTCAAACTCCCGATGAACCAGTTTTTTAAGATCCGCCTTCCACCAGGCTTTCGCATTCCCCTTCAATTCCGGCAAGTTGAACCATTTGGACTCCGCGCGATTTTCCTGTCTGGCCCACTGGCGATGATACTCCAGCACATCCACAATTTCGGCCATAAACAGATGACAGAGCGCGCCAATCCGCGAACGGTTGTCATGGATGTTGCCGGCGGGATGTTTTTCCGCCAGGTGAATGGAACTGATGATGGCCTCAGCGTCGCATGTAAAATTCGGATTCCGCGCGCGCAAAGACGGCATCGTCAGTGATTCCTCCGCGCACTGTCGGAAGTGTTCCGGCCAGGCAATTGCCAGTCGTGAAAACGCACCGGCCAGTAGCTTTGCTTCCGTGAAAATCGCGACACAAGCCCACGGCAGGCCATCTTCCGCATAACGTATGTAGTCATTTCGCACACGGGTTGCGACCGATGAAAGCATTGAGACGGCGAGGCGTAAAGCTCGATCCTTGTCCACGGAGACGTTTTGCGCCCGTTTTTCATGAATCAGAGTTTCAATCAGCATCAATCCTTGGTGAATCATTGCAATACCTTTCCGTGCGACGGATTCCGGGTCACGCAAGAACCTTTTCCGTTCGGCGTCAAATTCCCTGAGAAAGTCCAGCCCCTCTTTATGAAGTTTTGGGCTTCGTCTAAATTGTTCAGCCATCAGATAACGCCTTCCAACCGCATCCTGGCGATATATGAGTTCGCTCCATTTCTCATTTTCAGCGATTAATGATTTCAAATACTCATCATCATCATTTTTAGCGGAAGGTTTATTCATGGCGTCATATTCATGGCTTGAGGCAATCCATTCACCAGCTTCAGCGTTTCCAGACTCACGGTGATGACCTGGCCGATCAAGCGCACGATGTATTGCTCGTCGTCCATCCGGTTCGGGTCGCTGGCGAGGTTGCCTTTTTCGTCGCGGGTGACGCGGTATTGGTCAATCACCCATTCAAGCGCGCTGCGGTTGCCGAGTTTGTAATCAAACACTTCCGCCGGGATGCCTTCAAGCGTCAGAAAATCGTTGTAGATGATGGAAGAAGTTTGGGACGAGGTGGAACTCGTCCTTACCGATGCGGTGGAACGCATCCCCACCTTGATCAATTTCATCGCCTCGACGCGCCAGTCGAGTTTGACTTCCTTGTTTTCGACGCGCTTCAATTTGAATTCCCTAGCCGATTCATAATTGACGTGCAGGTCGGCGAGTTTTTTTCCGGCGGCGGCGAAGGCGTGGAACAGTTTTGCGCTGGCTTTCGGGTTGTGGTCGGGCTTAACGTCACCCTGCATTTTCTCGACGGCGGCGAGCGGATAAAATTTCCCCTCGTAGCAGCCGGTGTGAGCCGGCTCTGATTTCTTCCCGGTTTTGGCCGGGGGAGATTTGAGCGGACTCACGTCCGCTGCCACACCAAGGAAGGGGATGCGCGGAAGGTCGCGTTTCAAATTCTCGGCGAAACGGGTGCGATAGGCGGGATGATGCAACACCGCATAGACGTAATGGAATATGTCGGCCTGCGTGATGGTGTCGTCCGCGTAGAAAATCTGAAATAACGTCCGCGCTTTTGGCGTGATGTTTTCCTGTTTGTGCTTGCCGTCTTCGGAATAAGTAAAAAGTGGAAAGCATTGTGCAGAATCAATCGAGACAAAGTTCAGATTCGGGATTTGGTTTGTCGAATAATTCCAAAATGGACTCCGACCGCCTCCGCTCGGACAAAGAATTAACAGATTCTCCTTTTCAGATTTAGCTGTCGGGAAAAATTCGTGGGTTGAGCCGAATTCATCCACAAACATCCGCGCATAGTGCAACTTCAGCCGAGTGAACGGGCGATAAGTAGTAATGCGAACATCCGAAGCGCGAAATTTCAATTCATTCCCCTGCCGAAACCAGCGTTTCAAATTCCGACTCCATTTTAATTTTTCGTAGCTGACAAAGTTGTCCACGTCCGCTGGACGTCCTTTTTTCTGCCAGCGATGCAATTCGGCGTTGTAATCGTCGGCGAATTGTTCGACGCGTTTGGCGAGCCGCTTCGCATCGAAATCATAAACCACGGCGTCGCGGTTTGTGGAAACACCGAGCGAGTAAGTGCGGAAAATTGTCGGCACGCTCGTGCCAGCCTTGGCCTCCTTGCTGCCGATGGGCAGGAACGAATCAAATTCTTCGTCAGAATCGTTGGTAATCCAGTTGCCTTTTTCGTCGGGCGCGAGTTTTTGCCATTTCACGCCGACAATCGAACCGGCTTTTTCAAGGAACCGGTATTTCTGCTGCTTGCGCCAGTCGCCGGGCACTGCGTGATAAAGGATTTTGGCCATGACCGGGTGGAGTGTGACGAAAAGAATGGAGCGGTTCAAGAATGGAGCGGTTCAATTGTGAATATGATTCTATTGCACGCGCCCGGCGGAGGATGTTAATTTCATTTTGTGAGCGGCGAAGCTTCCAACGAAAGTCCATTCCATCTACAGCCGGACAAGCCCGGTTTTGAAGCGCTTTCCAAGAGCAACGGTTTTCGTTTTTGGTGGGCGTCGGAACTGGCGGCCACGCTTGGCTACGAAAGCCTGAACGGTTTCCGCAAGGCGGTGGAACGGGCGATGATGGCACTCACGAGCCTGAACATCCCCGTTTTCGACAACATCGTGCAGGAGCAGCGGGATCTGGATGGCAAGCTGGCGGTGGATTACAAGCTTTCCCGTTTCGCCTGTTATCTCGCGGCGATGAACGGCGACCCGAAGAAGCCGCAGGTGGCGCAGGCGCAGGCTTATTTTGTGCAATGGGCGGAAGCGTGCCGGTTATATCTGGAGCAGGCCGACGGCGTGGAGCGCGTGGCGATACGCGGGGAAATTTCCGAACATGAACGCACGCTTTCCGGCACGGCGAAGATGGCGGGCGTGGTGGAATATGGATTGTTTCAAAACGCGGGTTATCGCGGACTTTACAACATGAATTTTTCGGAACTTCGGCGGCGCAAGGGCGTGGCGCAAGGACGCTCACCGCTGGACTTCATGGGCAAAACGGAACTGGCGGCCAATCTATTCCGGGTCACGCTGACGGAGGAGAAAATCCGGGCGGAACGAATTCGCGGCCAAAAACCGCTGGAGCGCGCGGCGGAAGACGTGGGACGGGAAGTTCGCCGCACGGTGATCAAACACAGCGGCAAACGCCCGGAAGATTTGCCGCCCGCCGAGGACATCAAAGAGGTCCACAAGAAACTGAAATCTTCGCACCGCGAAATCAAGAAGCTGGACAAGACGAAGGAATAGTTTTCAGGCTGCAATCCGCTTTTGCGATTTCCGCACGAAAAGATTGATGCTCACGCCGACCTGGATGCCAAAGACGTTGTGCGTCGTGCCGGACAATTTCGGATTTTTTCGGACGTTGCCACCGAGGTCGAGGACGTAGATCAAATCGAAGTCTTTTTCCAGCTCCTTCCGCATTCCATCAAAGGTTTTCTCGGTGACGAAGCTGTTGTTGTTGACGAAACAGACGATGCCGCTGTCTCCGATGCGGTCGCTGGCGTGGCGGATGGCCTTCACATACGGGTCGGAGAGTTTGCGGAGCAGCGTGGCTTTGGAGGCTTCGGCATAAGTCACGCTCACGCGGCGATCCAGCTCGGGATACTTGCGGTTCTTGTTGTTGTCGTTCTCGTTGATCTGTCCGGAATTGTAAGGCGGGTTGGCGATGACCACGCGAATGGGAGATTTTTTCTGCCGGTCAACGCGCGCGGAATTTTTCTCGTTGAAGAAACTTAATTCGGTCTGCTCCTTTTCCGCCGTCTGGAATGTGTCCACGAGGCAGATGCCTTCAAAGGATTCATATTGGCCGGTCGCCTCCAAATAGGCGTGCTCGATGTTCATCGAGGCGACGTAATACGGCAGCAGCATGATTTCATTGCAGTGCAGTTCGCTGGCGTATTTGTGTGGCAACGCGGTCTTGGGAATGTGCCGCATGATGTTGACGATGAAATTGCCCGTGCCGGTGAACGGATCGAGGATGTGAACGTCGCGGTCGCCGAGGGTCTTGCCGAACTCCGCCTGCAAAATGTGTTCGACACTGGCGACCATGAAGTTCACCAGCGGTTGCGGCGTATAAACGATGCCGTGCGTGTCGGCCACCTTCACACAGAAGCCTTGAAAGAACCGCTCATACACGGTGTTGAGGAAGGTCTGCTTCTCGTGGAAATCGGTGATGGTGGCGGCGGCGTTTTCAATCGCGCCGTAGAAATGTTCCAGACTCTTGCTGAAATCGTCACGGCTGAACACGCGGGAATTGAGCGCCGTGATGACTTTTTCAATTTCCTGCGCGATGACGTTGCGCGCGATAAAATCGGCCACGTCGAAAATCTTGCGGAAGATGCGCTCGGTGAGGATGTGCTGGATGATCATTTCCTCGACGGCCTCGATGGAAATGTTGGGATTGAGCGAGCCACGGCAGAGCGAACAGAAATCCTCAAACGCGGCGATGAATTTTTTGTTGGTCTGGCGTTCGGTTTCGATGAGGGTTTTCAGGCTCGCGCCAATCTGCGGGACTTTGTCTTTGAATTCCTCGACGGCTTTTCCCCATTCCGCGATGGCGGGCGGCGCGAATTCCAGAAACAGGGTGAGGATTTTTACGAGGTCGTCGGACTTGGTCAGGTCGGCTTCCCAAAACCGTTCGCCGTTCTGGTAAAGCACGGCGCGGTCGGGCTGCCAGAAAAGGATGTTTTGCTTCGGATAGCCGATGGAGAATTTATTTTTGATTTCCCTGTCGAGGTCATCAGCAGAGTCTTTGGCTTCCCATAGGCCGTGATTGAGGCCGTAGTTGTCGAGCAACGCGCCGTCGGCCTTGGCGTCGGCGTGGCCTTTGCGTTTGATGGCGTATTCGGGAACGAGTTTCCAATCAAACTGGCGGGCGCAGTGTTCGAGCAGTTCGTGAAAGGCGGAACGAACGGCGGTTTCGTGTTTGATGCCGAGCTTGTCGAACTTCGCCAAATTGTCGTAATAGGCGGCAACGGCCCGGTGGGTGGGCTTGAGAGTCAGGCTCGGCATGGTTTTTCTTTACCGAAGAGCAACGACAACGGCAATAAAGAGTTGAAAAAAAGTTGAGGGTTGATGGCGATGTTGCTCTTTTTCGTCGCGGGTGACGCGGTATTGGTCAATCACCCATTCGAGCGCGCTGCGGATGCCGAGTTGGTAATCGAACACTTCCGGCGGGATGGGGCTGCAATGGGGCTGCAATGGGGCTGCACCAGCGCGGCACCCACAGCGCCAGAGCAAAATTGCCCGGCGTGTCAAATGACACCTTTTTGTTTGACCGGGAAGCAAAAAGGGGACGCGGTGGAACGCATCCCTACCAAGACAACGGACGCGATGGAACAGTTTTGCGCTGGCTTTCGGATTGTGGTCGGGACTGGCGTTGCCCGGCATTTTCTCGACGGCGGCGAGCGGATAAAATTTCCCCTCGTAGCAGCCGGTGTGAGCCGGCTCTGATTTCTTCCCGGTTTTGGCCGGGGGAGATTTGAGCGGACTCACGTCCGCTGCCACGCCGAGGAAGGGGCGGACGCGGTGGGTGACTGCGTCCCGGCCACCAAGGGGGCCGGCGAGCACCTCACCCGGGCCCTCTCCCCACGGCGGAGTGGGAGCAAGCTGGCTGGTGCTTGACGGGCATCTGCGGTTGCTGGCCCTGAAACAATTGGGATGGAAGACGGTGGAAATCATCGTGGCCAGCGAAGATGACCGTTTCACCTACAATGCGCGTGTGAACCGGCTGCCGCCGATCCAGGCACACAAGATGATTGTGAAAGCAGTGAAAAATGGAGTGAAGCCGGAACGCATTGCGAAGGCACTGTTCATGCCGATGGAAACGGTAAACACCCTCCTCAACCTGCTGGACGGCGTCAATCCCGAGGCGACGGAACTTTTGAGGGACAAGCACATCACGGCAGAAGCAATTCGCCTGCTCCGCAAGGTGACGGGTCTGCGGCAGATTGAAATCGCGGAAGTGATGGTTTCGGCAAACAATTTCACCAAGGCGTATGCGGAAGCGCTGGTCCTGGCGACGCCGAAGGATCAAATGTTGTCGCCACAAGAGCCGAAGAAAAAAGCCGGCATGACGGCGGAAGAACTCTCGCGGATGGAGCGCGAAATGGAAGCACTAGAAAAAGACTTCAAGAGCATCGAAGCAAACTACTCGGAAAACATGATGAGCCTGACGTTGGGGCGTGGGTATATCAAAAGGTTATTGGAGAACAACCGGGTGTTGCGGCATCTGCGCGAGCATCACGGTGAATTGCTCTCGGAATTTGAAACGATTGCGGCGGCCGAGACGGTTTGATAATTAAACCGGAACAGGCTATCCCGCCCAATCCGCGCACAAAAGTTCGGCTTGTAGCAAAACGGTCTGCGTCGCCTTCTCCTGCTTGTCCGGCGGATAGCCGAATTTGCGCAAAACACGTTTCACCATGACGCGCAACTTGGCACGGACGGATTCCTTGGCCGTCCAGTCAATGCTGACATTTTCGCGGATGGTCTTAACCAATTCCTGCGCAATGAATTTCAGGTTGGTGTCGCCCAAGGCTTTGACGGCGCTGTCGTTGGTTTCCAGCGCGTCGTAAAACGCGACTTCATCCTGGCTCAGGCCAAGGTCTTTGCCGCGCGTGTCGGCCTGACGCATCTGCTTGGCGAGTTGAATCAATTCCTCGATCACCTGTGCCGTTTCGATGGCGCGGTTTTGGTATTTGCGGATGGAATTTTCCAGCAACTCGGCAAATGATTTGGATTGAATCAGGAATTTTTTGGAGCGCAGTTTGATTTCGTTGTTCAGCAGCTTGCGCAATAACTCGACGGCGAGATTTTTCTGCGGCATCCCGCGAACTTCGGCCAAAAAATCATCCGACAAAATCGAAATGTCGGGTTTCTTCAAACCGGCGGCGGCAAAAATGTCCACGACTTCATCGGACGCGACGGCGCGGGAGATGATTTGCCGGATGGCGGCATCAATGTCCCCCGGCGATTTATCCTTGCCGCTGATGTCGCTCTTGGCGATGGCGGCGCGGACGGCTTGGAAAAATCCCACGTCATCGCGTATCTCAATCGCCTTGGTATGCGGCACGGACAGCGCAAATGCCTGTGAAAGTTCCGTAACCGCGCGGAGAAATTTTTGTTTATGCTCGTCGGGCTTTTTGGCCTTCGCCGCTCGTGCATATATATACTCCTGCGCCGCCGGGAGCAGTCCGAGTTTTTCAGCCGGTTTGCCGTCCGTCCATTTCGACCAGTCGAACCCGTGAAAATGGTCACAGCAAATTTCGTATTTCTCCAGCATGACGGCGACGGCTTCCTCCTGGTCAATCGCCGTCCGTCCGTGGCCGCCACTTTCGGTGTAAATGGCCAGTGCTTGTTTCAATTCATGGGCCAGACCGAGATAATCCACCACCAACCCGCCAGGCTTGTCCTTGAAAACCCGGTTCACGCGGGCTATGGTCTGCATCAACCCGTGGCTGCGCATGGGCTTGTCCAGATACATTGTATGCAGACAGGGCGCGTCAAAACCGGTCAGCCACATATCGCGGACGATGACAATTTTGAACGGGTCTTCCCCCTTCTTAAATCGTTTTGCCAGTGCCTCCCGGCGTGGTTTGTTGCGGATATGATCCTGCCATTCGAGCGGGTCGCTCGCCGAACCGGTCATGACGATTTTCACCACGCCTTTTTCATCGTCCTTGTGATGCCACTTCGGGCGCAATTTGCGGATGGCCTCGTAAAGCTCAAAACAGATGCGGCGGCTCATGCACACAATCATCGCCTTGCCGTCCATCACCTCAAGCCGGGCTTCCCAATGCTTTATCAAATCTTCCGCGATGAGGCCGACGCGCTTGTCCGCACCGACGACGGCTTCAAGTGCCGCCCATTTTGATTTCAGCTTTTCCTTGTGCTCCAGTTCCTCGCCTTCGGTAGCGTCCTCAAAATCCGGGTCAATTTTCGGTTTTTCCGACGGCTTCAATTCCATCTTGGCGAGCCGGCTTTCGTAGAAAATCGGCACGGTCGCCTTGTCCTCGACGGCGCGCTGGATGTCGTAAATGGAAATGTAATCGCCAAACACCGCCCGCGTGTTGGCGTCGGCCTTTTCAATCGGCGTGCCGGTGAAGCCGATGAACGAGGCGTTCGGCAGCGCGTCGCGCATGTGCCGTGCAAAGCCGTCAATGAAATCGTATTGGCTGCGGTGCGCCTCGTCGGCGATGACAACGATGTTTCGTCGGTCGGACAGGAGCGGATGCTTGCCGCCTTTGTCTTCTGGGAAAAATTTCTGAATGGTCGTGAACACCACGCCGCCGGACGCGACGGCGAGAAGTTTTTTCAAATTGTCCCGGTTCTGCGCCTGCACCGGTTTTTGCCGGAGCAATTCATGGCAGCGGGCGAACGTGCCGAAAAGCTGGTCGTCGAGGTCGTTGCGGTCGGTGAGAATGACGAGCGTTGGATTTTCCATTTCCGGCTCGACCACCAATCGCCCCGCGTAAAACGCCATCGTCAGCGACTTGCCCGATCCCTGCGTGTGCCAGACGACGCCAACGCGTTTGTCGCCGGTTTCACCGCCGGGTTGTTTCTTGGCGAAGTAACCGGCGCTGCCCTCTTTCAATTCCATCATGCTTTCACCGGCGGCGCGGATGGTTTCAGCAACGGCGATGTTGACGGCATGAAACTGGTGATAGCCCGCCAGTTTTTTGATGACACCACTGCCGCCGTCATCCTCAAACACGACGAAATGCCGGACGAGATCCAAAAAACGGCGCTTGTCGAACACGCCTCGCAACAAAACTTCAAGCTGCGGCATGGTGGCGGGCGCGACGGTTTCGCCGTCAATCGTGCGCCACGGCATGAAGCGTTCCTTGTCCGCGCTGATGGTGCCGATGCGCGCTTCGAGACCGTCTGATATAATCAGCACCGCGTTGTGGACGAACAGCGCCGGGATTTGCTGCTTATAGGTTTGGAACTGCGCGAACGCCTGCCAGATGTCGGCGTTTTCGTCCGCCGCATTTTTCAATTCAATGACGCCCAGCGGCAGGCCGTTGATGAAAATCACCACGTCCGGGCGACGGTTAATCTGGCCTTCAATCACAGTGAACTGGTTCACCACGAGCCAGTCGTTATTGTCAGCGTCAGCAAAATCAATCAGCCGGACGATTTCCGCGCCGATGCTGCCGTCTTTGCGGCGGCATTCGACGGCGATGCCGTCCACCAGCATCCGATGAACTGCGCGGTTACTGGCAATCAGTGACGGATGCTGCGGAATCGTGATTTTACGAAAGGCTTCGTCCAGTGCTTCCGCTGGCAGCTTCGGATTTAACTTCCGCAACGCGGCGCGCAACCGCTCCGGCAAAAACGCCTCGCCAAAATTCGTCCGCTCGGCGGCGGGTTCGCCGGGGGCGATGACCTGGCCGTGCAGCAATGAATAATCAAGTTCACCAAACCACGATAGCGCGGCGTCCTCGACGATGGATTCGGTGAAGCTCATGTTTTTACAACGTGTCGGGATTCCTGTTGACCCGCACCGGACAAAATGTCCGGGTAAATGTCCGGGTAGAAATTCCAAGTGGCATCATGGCAGGATGATGAAACGCCGATCCACCGATCACGGCTATCCCGCCATTTTGGCGGGAGGTTTGGCGGGACACTCTGTTCCAGCCCTCGGGAATCCCGACACTTTGTCGCGAGAATTGTCGCGTGGCACTGTTCCGACCCAAAGCTCCCTCCGCTTCCTGCCAATTTGGCAGGATAAATGGCAGGATTCCGGATTGTCGGTTCCCGCTCGCCGGGAGTCCTGCCAGTTTGGCAGGGGAATTGGCAGGATGGTTAACGAAGTTCATGACCGTAGAATTTTGTATTCAGTCGCTCGGCCTGAACCCGTCTTTTCCAGCATTCCCAACTCCTGAAACCTCCGAAGATGATTCATCGCTGTCCGATAAGGCAGCTTCAGAGCCTCGGCATACTCAATGGAAGTCATTGTCTCTTTTGTCGCGAGCCATTCCCAGCCGGACCGCTCCGACTTGCTGAGTTTGTCCAGAACTGCGGCGGCGAGAGTCGTTACCGCCGCCTGCGCGTGCCGGTAAATGGTCAGGTTCAAATAAATTCCATCAAACGCATACTTCGGCACTGGCAAGCCATGCTTGCTGGCAGCCGCACCGAGAGTCCTCATCCCCAAGCCGCGTCCTTCCAGCAGTTTCGTCCCGCTGAATGCAAACTGAAGCTTGGGATTCCGATTATACATAGGCGCGGTGAATGCCTGCATCTGCTCGACGGTGATGGGCAACAGCGGAGCGCCCGGGCTGCGCACCGTGACCGTATCCGCCGTGACCACCAAATGACAAGTGGCACCGGTCAGGTCATAATCACGATGCACCAGCGCGTTGATCACCGCCTCGCGAACCAACTCGAACGGCAGCGCGGGCCGGTCTCCCCGCGTCATCCGGCTCCGGTCAATCACGTTCGGCAGTTTCGGGCGCAACCATTCCTCGACAAAATCGGGAATCAGGATGGCCGATCCATCGAAGTTCTGAATCTCGTGCGTGCCGTCGGGAAACTCGATGGTCGCATTCAGTCCGGCATGATGCAGAACCTCGCGTGGTTTTTTGCCGAAAAGCAGGAATCCGAATCCGGTCGGCACCAGTTTTGCGCCCCTGCGACAGAGCAAACCTTGAAGTTCCAAACGATGAATGAATCCCGCAGATGCCGTCTTGTCGGGAATTTTTGTTTGCTCGCGATAGCGCGCCAGAGCGTCTGAAGCCAAGTCGGACAATCCAACGCCAGCCAGCGCTTCATCCCATTTTGAAAGTGGCGACGGCTTGACCGCTTTCCCGGCCTTGGCCTCGGCGGTACGTTTGAATGCCTGCTCAATAAATTTCTTATTCACCTCACGAATTTGCTCCTGCAAATCGAGGTCGAACAGTTGGACTTTGACGCCATTCTGCTCCAGATAACGGATGCCCTGCCGGTCCACGGTTGGATCCGGGTCTTCAATGCCCACCCAAACCTCGGCAATCCGGGCGTTCACGATCCGCTCGGCACAGGCGAGCTTGGGATGCTTCCGCGCTCCGGGCGCACACGGTTCCAAAGTTGCAAACAGAACCGAGCCGTCCAGCCGTTCGCCAGGATGCTTGCGCTCCAGCAACGTGTATTCGGCATGGTCGCCATGCCGGAGTTCTCCGCGAAACGCCGTATCCACCGTCCCGTCCGGCTTCAACAGCACGGCACCCACCAGCGGACTGGCCTTCGTGTCGGCGCGAGGCTCATTGATGGATTGCTTCATCACTGCGATGGCCATTTCCATCAGTTGTCTCGGATTGAATTTGCTTTTGGCAACCATGCTGATTTTTGGGTGATTTTAGTTTGCCGTGGACATTTTTCCAGAAACGGTCGGCACGCGCAACTCGCCGGACAGCAGCTTGGGCAGCAGCGCGTCGCGCGACTCGGCCAGCGTGCGGGATTCGTGGATGTTGGCGATGATGCGCTCAATCATCGGGCGGATCGTGGCGGTAAATTCGGCGGTGAGCGATTCCGGCGGCAACGCCACTTCAAATCTGGCGATGTCATTCCAATTGGTGCGCGGCATCTTTGTGCCGGTCGAGGCGGCGTCGGTGTGGTTCACCAGCTCGACGCTGGAAACGTAGCCGAGGACAAAACCGAACCACTCCGGCGTTTTGGGACGCACCACAAGAATGTCCGTGGAGCAAACGCCGTCCAGCGGCGCGACGCCGACTTTGTGAAAATATGGCCGCAGCTTGCCGAACAAAATTTCGCCGCGCTTGAATTCCAGTTTGTTGCTTCCGAGCTTGGTGTCGGATTCCCAATCGGACAATGCGATGCTCCGGCGCGGCATGTGTTCAAGGCCGATGTAGGCCATTGACGATTCGATTGCGTCTGGCTGAATGCTCCGGCGCGGATTCTCGGCGACTTCGCCAAGTTTCCCCGCACGCCAACCTTTCGGCAATTTTGTGGCGGTGGATTCCACGAACCACGATTTGAAAATGGTTTGCGCCAGCGCCTCCAGCGTTTCATTCATCCGCCGGTTGAAATCAATCTTCGACGAAAATTCAAAATATAAATCCCCAATAAATTCCTGCACCTCACGTTCGGGAATCGAAAGCAGCAACTTGTCGAAATCACCCTTTTTGAAGTGAGGAATGAGCGTTCCAACGTGCATCTGCTCAATTCGCGCTTGCACGGCAGGCGAGCGTAGTAATGCCAAAAGGAATTTGGGATGGACCTTTTTTTCGTCTGCACGGATCGCGACCATATCTTGCGCGATACAGAAATCCACTGGATCGGGAACAAGACAAACGCGACCGGGCGTCGCTTTGTTCACGAAGATAATGTCGCCCGGCTTTGGGTGTCCTCGAAACCATGTCGCGTAAATTTCTTGAGAGATAAAACGTGCCTTTTCGTAAGTCGGATATAGCAATTCATTGCGAATGCAATTTGTCGCAATAAGCGGGATGCCGGTATCTGTCGTGGGACAACTTTTGCCGCGATTGTCCACCACGTTACAGAGAAGGTCAGCAAATGGAATCTTCTCAACTTTCATGACCCAGCTTCGTTAGTTTTTGACGAATTGCCTTCTCCAGTCTAGCTGCCTCGGCAAATTGCTCCTCTAGTTTTGATGTGAGCCGCTTCATCTTCTTGGGCAACGGCTCGCCGTCGTCCTCAATTTCTTCCGCACCGACATAGCGTCCCGGCGTCATCACATGGCCGTGGGTTCGGATTTCTTCTAGCGTGACGCTATTGCAGAAACCTGGCATGTCCTCGTATTTGCCCGCGCCTTTGTCACCGCGCCAAGCGTGGTAGGTATCAGCGATTCTGGCGATGTCCTCGTCGGAAAGCTCCCGATGAGCACGATCAACAAGTGTGCCGAAGTTGCGAGCGTCAATAAAAAGCACTTTGCCTCGCCTGTCTTTGAAGCGGTTGTTGCGCTTGTCGCGGGAAATAAACCACAAACAAACTGGAATTGTAGTTGAGTAAAACAATTGTCCCGGCAACGACACCATGCAATCTACCAAGTCCGCCTCGACAATGGCTTGGCGGATTTCCCCTTCGCCCGATTGATTTGAGGACATTGAGCCGTTGGCGAGAACGAAACCGGCCATGCCGGTAGGCGCAAGATGGTGGATGAAATGTTGCACCCAAGCAAAGTTGGCGTTGCCCGTCGGCGGCACGCCGAATTTCCAGCGCACGTCCTCGCGCAGCCGGTCGCCGCCCCAATCGTCGTCGTTGAACGGCGGATTCGCCAGAATGTAGTCGGCCTTCAAATCCTTGAAGGCGTCGTTCTGGAACGAGCCTTGTTCGTTCCATTTGATGTGCGCTTCGATGCCGCGAATGGCCATGTTCATCATGGCGAGCCGCCAAGTGGTGTAATTGGATTCCTGCCCGTAAATGGAAATGTCGCCGATGCGTCCGCCGTGGGATTCCACGAATTTTTCGCTCTGCACAAACATCCCGCCCGAACCGCAGCACGGATCGAACACGCGGCCTTTGTAGGGCGCGAGAATTTCAATCAGCAGCCGGACGACATGGCGCGGCGTGTAAAACTGGCCGCTCTGCTTGCCCTCGGCGCTGGCGAACTGGCTCAAAAAGTATTCATACACACGGCCGAGAATGTCCTTGGAACGGCTTTCGCGGTCGCCAAGTCCAATCGTGCCGATGAGGTCAATGAGTTCGCCGAGCCGGTGCTTGTCGAGCGCGGGGCGGGCATATTCCTTGGGCAGCACGCCTTTGAGCGTGGGATTGTCTTTTTCCACCGCGACCATCGCGTCGTCGAGGTCTTTGCCGATGGTGGGCTGCTTGGCGCGTCCCTGCAAATACGACCAGCGGGCAATTTTGTTGACCCAAAAAATATTGTCGGCGGTGTATTCGTCGCGGTCTTCGGCGTCGGCGGATTTGTCCTTCGCGAGCGCGGCGTGCCGTTCCTCGAACGAGTCGGAAATATATTTGAGAAAAATCAGGCCGAGAACGACGTGCTTGTATTCGCCCGCATCCATGTTGCCCTTGAGCTTTTCAGCGGCAGACCAAAGGGTCGCCTCAAAGCCCAAGGCCGAGCCGTTTGGCGGAGATTTTTTGCTGTCAGATCGCGGCATTGCGCGAGTCTGCCAAAGTGTGGCGCGAGTGACAAGCGAGCGTGTGACGCGAACTAGCAAAGATTCGGATTTGCCGGCCAGAAACTTTTTGAACGCACTGATTTTACCCTTGTCACCGCCCGGCGTGCAAAGATTGTGCTCCGGCGGCACCGTCCATCCGACTGGAAATGACGGCGAAAATCCAAGGTTCGGCTTTGTAAAAAGCTACTCCAGGCGCGAAATCATAGAGGCAAAACTCCCAGAGCCGGGCGGCGGGTCAATTTGGAGCACAGCCGGATGAGGCGAGCAATAGATTGACGCGGCGACCGGCGACATATAATCACGCCTCCGATTTACGCGCACGGCTTCAACGCGGATGCGGGCTGGACATGGACTGGCCACAGATGGTCTATCCGCAAAAGAGCGGCGAAATGAGCGGACTCACGTCCGCTGCCACGCCATCGTGTCTTTTTCCATGGCCGGGACGCCAAAACTCGCGGCTTGTCCCGTCACGCCGGTTTGCCTAGATTGCGGCTTCCCAAATCAAATCTTATGCCGGCCAAACGCAAACTTCGTTACGGAATGGTCGGCGGCGGACAGAACGCCTTCATCGGCGCGGTCCACCGCCTGGCCGCGAATCTGGACGGCCAGATTGAACTGGTCGCGGGCGCGTTTTCTTCCGACGCCAAAAATTCGCAGGTGACCGGCGCACAACTTTTCCTGGATCCAAAACGCGTTTATGCGAGCTACGCCGAAATGGCCGGGCGCGAGGCCGCGTTGCCGGCGGATGAGCGGATTGATTTCGTTTCCATCGTCACGCCGAATTTCCTGCACGCGCCCGTTGCGACGGCCTTTCTCAAAAAAGGGTTTCACGTCGTCTGCGACAAGCCGATGACGCTGACCTTGAAGGAAGCGAAGGCGTTGCGCGAAACGGTGCGCCGGAGCGGCAAGGTTTTTGTGCTCACGCACAATTACACCGGTTATCCGATGGTGAAGGAGGCGCGCGAACTTGTCCGCACCGGCAAGCTCGGCAAAATTTTGAAGGTGGTCGCCGAATACCCGCAAGGCTGGCTGCTCGACCGGATCGAGGCCAAGGGCCATAAGCAGGCCGCGTGGCGCAGCGATCCGAAAAAGGCCGGCGCAAGCTGCTGTCTCGGCGACATCGGCACGCACGCGGAAAATCTTGGCCGCTACATCACCGGCCTGGAAATTGATTCGCTCTGCGCCGAGTTCACGACTTTTATTCCGGGCCGCAAACTGGAGGATGACGCGAATCTGCTGCTGCGCTACCGGGGCGGCGCCCGGGGCGTTTTGCATTGCTCACAAATCTCCTGCGGCGAGGAAAACAATCTCAACATCCGTGTTTACGGAACCAAGGGTTCGCTCGCCTGGCGGCAGGAGCATCCGAATGAATTGAAATTCATTCCCAAAAACGAACCCGCCAGAATTCTTCGTCGCGGCAACGGTTACGTCAGCGACGCGGCAAAAAAATTTACGCGCCTGCCCTTCGGCCATCCCGAGGCCTTCATCGAGGCGTTCGCGAACATTTATCTGGAAGCCGTCGCAGCCATCCGTGCCAGCATCGCCGGCCAGCGGATTGATAAAAATGATTTCCCGACGGTGGACGACGGGGTGATGGGCATGGCGTTTCTTGAGACCGCCGTCCGGTCGGCGAAATCTGATGCGAAGTGGACCAAGTTTGTTAAAATCTGAAAAATCCAAAAAAATAAAAATGAATACTAAAATTGTTTCCATGGTGATCCTGGTTGCGGCCCTGGCCGGCAACCGCGCTTGTTCGTTCCCGGAAGTCATCATTGACGGCGTCGCCGGCTTCCAGGACACGCCGATGCAGCCGGACGGCAAATGGCACGTCCACGATCCGGCGCGGCCGCAGCCGCCCATCGTCACGCCGGGCACGTTCAGCGAAAACGCCACGCCGCCAAGCGACGCGATTGTGTTGTTCAACGGAAAGGATTTGTCGAACTGGCGCGACAAAAAGACCGGCGAGGCGGCACCATGGAAAGTTGAAGATGGCGTGGCGATTTCCGCGAAGGATGACATCGTATGCACGAATCAATTTGGCGACATGCAGTTGCATGTGGAATTCCTTGAGCCGACGCCGCCGAATGGCGATGGCCAGGGCCGGGGCAACAGCGGCGTTTTCTTGATGGGTCAATATGAGATCCAGGTCCTTGATTGTTACAACAACAAAACCTATGCCGACGGCGCGACGGCGGGGATTTACGGCCAGCATCCGCCCCTGGCGAATGCGTGCCGGCCGCCGGGCGAATGGCAGACTTACGACATCATTTTCAACGTGCCGCATTTTGATTCCAATGGCGAATTGCTGTCGCCCGGCTATGTCACGGTGTTTCACAACGGCGTCGTCGCGCAAAATCATCAGGCCATTCGCGGCGTGACCAACTGGCGCGTGCCCGGCAAATACACGCCGACCGGCCCGACCGGCCCGATCGCGTTGCAGTATCACAACAACTCCGTCTCCTTCCGCAACATCTGGGTGCGCCCGGTGCCGGTCGTCAATGAACCTTGAAGCCGTCTGACATGAAAAAAGTCTTTATGCTGCTCGCGGCCGTCATGACGGCCGCCGGGTTGCACGCTGAACCAAAAAAACTCCTCGTCGTCACGACGACGACGGAATACCGGCACAGTTCGATTCCGACCGCGGAAAAAATTCTGGCGCAACTGGCGCAGGACAGCGGCGAGTTCACCGTGGATTTCGTGCGGCAGCCGCCGGGCAAACCGGCAGCATTGAAAAAAAACGCCACCGGCGCCGACCAGATGGCGTTCAGAATCGCCGGGGACCAATGGGACGCGAACCTGAAGGCCGCGCTGGAAAAACTTTCGCCAGAAAATCTGAAAAATTACGACGGCGTGATTTTCGCCAGCACGACCGGCGACCTGCCGATTCCCGACCAGCATGGGTTTCTGGACTGGATCAAGGCCGGCCATGCGTTCATCGGGATTCATGCCGCCAGCGACACGTTTCACGGCTGGCCGGGTTACATTGACATGCTCGGCGGTGAATTTCAGGATCACGGTCCGCAGGTGAGCGTGGATTGCATCAATGTGGATCCGTCAAATCCGGCCACGGCGCAGTTGCCGAAAGTGTGGACGATCCAGCAGGAGGAGATTTACCTGTTCATAAATTATGACCCGGCGAAAGTCCACGACCTGCTCATCCTCGACAAAAATCCGAAAAATGGTTCGCCCGGACATTTTCCCGTTTCCTGGTGCAAAAACTACGGCGCGGGAAAAGTTTTTTACACCTCGCTCGGCCATCGTGAAGACATCTGGGACGCCGACCCCAATCTGCCCAACCGGAAAAATTCCGTGGAAATCAGCCGGGCATATCAGGCGCACATCCTTGGCGGCATTGAATGGGCCTTGGGTCTGAAGACCGCCGTCCCAGCCCGATGATTTTCAAATTTTAAAATCGGCGGTTCGCGAACCAACGCATTGTATCATTTTAAATGGTAGGGACGGTGCGCTGCGCCGTCAATGGTGGCCGTCCGCAAGGACCATCGCAGCGCGATGACCCTACCTTCAAATTGATACACTACCCGAACCAACGTCGGCTTGTTTTCGTTCCGGGGCGATTCATAATGACCGCGCCATGCCGCGCCAGCGCAAATCCCATCCCCGCCGCATCTCCGTGATGACCCTGGGCGTCGGCGCGTTCGCGCATGGCATCGGTGCCGCGCTGGCGGACGCGGGCGCGAGCGTCTCGACGTATCTCACGCGCAACTACGGCCATTTCTCGCCCACGCTTGCCGGCGAAACTTATTCGCGCGACGCGTTTCCAAGTCCGGTTCCGCTGATTCGCGAAAAAAAAATTGACGTCGTCATTCCGCAATCCATTGATTGGGCGCAGGCGGGTTGGGCAAAAGATCTGGTGAAATCCGGCGTGGGCATTTTCAGCCCGACCGGCGAGGCGATGCGGATTGAACGCGAACGCGATTTCGCGCGCGGGTTGTGCGCGAAGTTCAGGATTCCTTTTCCAAAATCCTTCGTCGCGTCGAACCGGATTGAAGCCGAAAAAATTCTCGCCAAAAATCCGCAGCCGTTCGTCATCAAAAATCCGCTTTGCTCGCCGGCGAGTCCGGTTCACACGATTTTGTGCGAGACCGTCGCGGACACGCGCGCGTGGCTGCGGCACGTCAATTATGCCGAGGGCGTTTTTTTGCAGGAATATCTTGGCCGCGCCGAGGCCGGGCACATCGTGCTCGTGAGCGGCGGCGGGATTCATTCGCTCGTCACGAACCAGGAATACAAATATGCCTTCAATGGCAACCTGGGCATTGTCGCCGGCGCGCCGCTCGGCGGACTCGTCGAGCGCGATGAGCATGACCAATACGGTCTGGCGCGCGAACTCATTCATCCGTTAAAACCGTGGCTGCTTGAATCAAAATTCAACGGGCCGCTGCAAGTCACCGCGATCAAACGCGGCGGACAATGGCACGTCATCGAATATAACATCCGCATCGGCGTCACGTCCGGCCCGATGATTTTGCGGCTGCTGAAAAATCCGGCGGAAATTATCCGGCGAACCGCGCGAAATGAAAAACTGAATTTGCAGTTCAACGACCGGTTAAACTTCGGTTGTTCAATCACGCTGGCGGGTTACGGCTATCCGTACACGCAGGTGCGCGGGCCGCAACTGCCGCTGGAAGTGGACGGAAAATTCGACTGCGACGTGTGGTGGAACGAAGTTGCGCGCGGCGCGGACGGCAATTTGATGGCCACCGGCCATCGCATCGCGGACGTGATCGCGCTCGCGCCGACATTGAAAGCCGCGATTGCCAGGGCCTATGCGAATATCCGCAAAATCCGCGTCGTGGGCAGCTATTTCCGCACGGACGTCGGCCAGAGTTTGTGGCCGCCGGGAACGGTTTGACTGTTTGGATGGCAAACTAAAAATTTGTCTTTCGACAATCGTAATTTTCTATTTTGCCGAGATTTTGCCTTTAAGTCGCGTTCTAATTCCTGATTGCAAACCGGCGCGTCGCTAAAACTTGCCATAAAAATTCTCTCCAGTTGTGACTGCGTGAACACACGTCAAGCCGATGGTTTTCTGTTTGGAATTTTTATCGAACGTGGAGGACGAGTCCAAAATACGACCGTTTGTTCGATATGGCCGAAAGTGAAGGCCTAATTGCTACAACTTTCTACGGGAAGCGACGCCGCATTACGCCGACTAAAATAGAATCTCATTTGCATTGTTTGTCAAGGTAGAGAGTGAATTTCATTTCATTTTTCACTATTCGTGGTTAAACAGTTTCGTTCGATTTGATGAATTTGAATTCTGAAAATTTTCCGCTGCGGCCGGCGTGGACCGAGATTGACCTCGGCAGGCTGCGCCGCAACCTGCAGCTCATCCGCCGCGACCTGCCGCGCGATGTGAAATTGCTCGCCGTCGTGAAGGACGAGGCTTATGGCCACGGCGCGCCTGATGTGGCGCGCGTCGCGGTCGAGGAAGGCGCGTGGGGCTTCGGCCTGAGCACGCTCGAGGAGGCGATGACGCTGCGCGACGCGGGCATCACCGCGCCGCTGCTGCTGCTGGGCGAACGACAGGAGGCCGAACTCGAATGGTGTGTGGCGCATGACCTGACCGTTTGCGTGAACGATCCGCACACCGTCCGCGCGCTCGCCACAATCGCGGCGATCTTCGGCAAACAAGTTCCGGTTCACGTCAAAATTCACACGGGCATGAGCCGTTATGGGGTTCGCTGGGATGAAGCGTTGCCGCTCATCGAAAAAATTGTCGCCGAAAAATCCTTGTCGCTCGAAGGCGTGATGACGCACTTCTCGCAATCGGATGAAACGGAAAAAACGTTTGCGAATCTGCAATTCTCACGGTTCAACGAGGTTCTGCGCGCGCTCGAACAGCGGCAAATTTCCGTGAAGCTGCGCCACACCTGCAACAGCGGCGGTTTTCTGGATCTGCCGCAGGCGCATCTCGACATGGTGCGCATCGGCATTTTGATTTACGGCGTTTTTCCGTCGCAGGTCTGCCGGAAAATTCCCGGCATTGAACCGGTGATGTCCGTGAAGGCGCGCATCGCGGCGATTCAAAAATTGAAGCCGGGCGAAGTGGTCGGTTACGGGATGCGTTACACGGCAGGTTCGGAACGGCGCATCGCCATCCTGCCGATTGGTTACGGCGACGGCTTTCCGCGCGTGCGCAACGAAGGCTGTGCGCTCATCCACGGCCGGCGCGCACCGATTATCGGTGGCATTGCGATGGACGCGCTGATGGTGGACGTCACGGACATTCCCGAAGCGCAAATGTGGGACGAGGCGGTCTTGATGGGCAGGCAGGGCGGCGAAGAAATCACCGTGCGCGACATCGCGAAGCTGAAAAATTCCGTGACCTATGACGTGCTGACGAACTGGCGGCTGCGCTTGCGGAGAAAATCGGTGAACGGTGAAAAGAAATTTGCCCGCGAACTTGAAATCGCATCCGCAAAATAATTTTAACCACGGATGGACACGATCTGTAAACCCGATTCAGAACACCCATAAAATAGCAAAACCATTGTAAAATCAAGGTAAATTCGCCATTACTCGCCACTATTTTTCATAATTTTTTCGCCTTTCACTGACAAAATCACTGACAGTGATGCTTTAACCGATTGTAAACGGATTACCGGCGTAACACTGCACAGCTACCGCTACGCTTGGGCGGAACGGGCTAAAACCGTTGGCTACCCGGAACGGTTCGCGCAGGAGGCATTGGGTCACAACAGCAAGGCGGTGCATCGCGCGTATGCGAAACGCGCCCTGATGAAAATCCCGTCACTGGAGGATTATGAACAGAAGGCGGTAACGCGGGCCCACTCGGCAGAATGAAACTCGTAACTATGCTTATTATTTATCTCGCCAAGAGCATGAAAATGGCGAAACAATCAATTCCATTAAAAAGTCATGAAAATTTCAGGAATCATTTTCGCCGCTTTTTGCTTTCTTGGAATTTTAGCAAATAATTCGTTTGCGATTGCTGATAAAGACGGCCCTAAAATTGGCGATGTTCCACCGCCGCTTACCCTGACCAAGACGATACAAGGTTCACCAGCGAAGGAAATAAGCTGGGACAAATTAAAAGGGAAAGTGGTGGTGTTAGAATTCTGGGCGACGTGGTGCGGCCCTTGCATCAGAGCCATTCCGCATTTGAACGACTTGGTAGAACAATTCAAAAACAAACCCGTCATTTTTATCTCGGTGACATCCGAGAATGAAGATGTCGTGCGACTGTGTCTAAATAATCATCCAATCAAAGCGTGGATCGGTCTGGATGATTACGAAGTGCTGAACAAAGCATTTCATGTGGAGGGAATTCCTCATGTAGTGATTGTTGATGCCAAAGGACGCATCGCGGCAATTGCCAATCCCATTGATATTAAACCCGAAAATCTGGAAGAGGTGTTAGCAGGGAAAAAATGTTCATTGCCCGTGCCGGCAGTTTGGACAATTGATCGATCTTCTGATGACGTCGTTTCCAATCAAGCTCCGGCGCTCTTTGAAATTTCCATCCGTGAGCACAAAATGCCGCAGAATATTCGCGGCCCGATTTGCATGTGGTCGCCCATACCAGACGGTTGTGGATTTGAGGGCAAAATCGCTACCGTGGAATCCGCTTCTGAAGAAGTTTTTGACAAAACCCCCAGCCGAACATTTATCAAGTGCAAATGGCCCGATGGATATTATGATTTTGAATTAAGAGCGCCTTTGGGGCATTCAAACGAATTGCAGAATGAGTTTGTTGCCGCGTTGCACACAACCTTTGGCCTCGACGTAAAACAGACTACGAACATGATAGATGTTTATGTTCTGACCCAGATCAACACCAATGCCCCCGGACTGCGCCAAGTCGAAAAACCCGGAGGTGGCGGAAACAATAATGGCCGTTTCCATCTTGAGGGAAGCACTATGAAAGGAATCGCATACTATTTGGAACTGGCTTTACGAAAACCTGTCTTTGATGAAACGGGTGTGAAGGGGATTTATGACGTGGACATGAAATGGAAACTTTCGGAAGCCGAGCAATTATATGCGGTGACGCCCAGAAGGGTTTGGAAAGCCATTAACGCCAATCCTAATGGCGACTGGATTAGTGCATTGCCAGTAGAATTGAGAGAAGGACAAGCTCTTGAAAATGACAAGCGCCTGAAAGAAGAACTGGCAAAACCTGACAACGAAGGATTCCGGCCCGACCCTGATGCTGTCATTACCGCAGCCCGCGAGCGGCTTGGGTTGCAATTAACTCTAGTTCAGCGCCCCGTTGAGATTCTGGAAGTCAGCGAAGCATCACAATGACTGAAAAGGCATAGCATGACCCTCCGGCGAAGCATTTTTCTTGGCGGCATTTCTCTTTTGCCAATGCTGGTTCAACGCATTTGTGACTTTGGCCAACCAGGTCCGGTTATTGACCTGTTCCAACAGTTCCGACGCAGCGAAAAACTTAACGCTATTCGGCGGGGGATTGCCCAACGGCTTGAGCAGCCGCGCGGCCACCAGAATCGGCACATCAGCCGGCTGGCAGTTGATGACCCACGCCGCTTGCTCCGCCGTCAGGCGGGCAGGCAACTGGTTCAGCAGCCGCAAAAATTGATGTTGCTCCTCTCTCATTCCAGTTTGAATTGCTTGAACACCGGA
>Ga0182018_10001776_pt1 | contig 23469 bp, 14 predicted proteins | sample 812P2MmetaG_FD_120490 | JGI IMG/M metagenome (GOLD analysis project Ga0182018, IMG submission 120490) | Permafrost microbial communities from Stordalen Mire, Sweden - 812P2M metaG | ecosystem: Environmental > Terrestrial > Soil > Wetlands > Permafrost | place: Sweden: Stordalen | collected...
CTAGACCATGTATTCCAGGTTTGATTGGCGCAGGCGGCTGGCCGCCGTTTTCCTGTTATCACTTTTCCTGCTCACGGCGGTCCTTGCATCATCCGCTCAAGCCCACAGTTGGCGCATTACCGACTTCAAGGACACCATTTCCGTCGGCGCCGATGGCAAAGTGCTGGTCAGCGAAAAAATTAGCGTTGCCTTTATCGGCACGTGGCACGGCATTCGACGGACGATTCCCACCGAATATCCCGGCCCCGACGGAACGAACTACACGCTCTTTCTCGACGTTCTCAGCGTCGCTGACGAAAACGGCAACAAGCTGAAGTACGATTCGAGCAAGTCTGGAAATTCTCGCGAGCTCAAGATCTACATACCCGACGCGGTCGATGCGACGCGCGTTGTGAATATCGATTACTCCGTGCACAACGGCGTACGCTTCTTTGACAGTTACGATGAGTTCTACTGGAACGTGACGGGCAATGATTGGCAGGTGCCGATCGACCACGCCTCGGCTTTCGTAACGCTGCCTGATAATGCGGCCGGAGGACTGCGGGCGCAGGCTTTCACGGGCGCTTATGGTTCCAAAGAAAGCGACGCCGCTGCCGAAGTTCAGGGCGCCAATGTTGCGGCTGAAACTACTCGCGCGCTGTCGATGCGTGGCGGGCTCACCATCGACATTTATATTCCGCAGGGGATCATCCAGCCTCCCTCGGGGCTCACGAAGTTGGGATGGTTCCTGGGCAGCAATCCTATTTTGTTTCTGCCGCTGTTTACGCTGGCAGTGATGTTCGGGCTCTGGTATGCGGTTGGGCGCGATCCCGATCCCGGCGTCTCGGTGGCTCCGCAGTACGAACCGCCGCAGGGGATATGTCCGGCTGAAGCTGGAACTCTGCTCGACGACACGATTCATCCGCGCGACATCACCAGCACGATCATCGACCTTGCCGTGCGCGGATATATCAGGATCGAAGAGAAGGTCGATACGTTTCTCGTCTTCCATCACAAAGATTACTTGTTTACAGCGTTGAAGACGCACGAGCAGTGGGGCGATCTGAATCCGCACGAGCGCGCGATGCTGGAAAACATTTTTTTCAACGGGACGGGAACCCGGCTTTCCGACCTGAAAAACCGCTTCTATATGGTGCTGCCGATCGTGCGCGAGGACATCATGTCTTCGCTGAAGAGCAAAGGCATTTACATGCTCGATCCGGAATCGGCCAACGGGTACAGCATTGCGGCTGGCGTTGCCATCGCGCTGATTGTGGTCGGCGTGCAGGTCATGGGTTGGATGAACCTGTTTTACTCGGTCCCGCTGGTAATCGGTAGCGTTCTGGTCTCTGCCCTGATCTGGTGGCTTTTTGCGCGTCAGATGACGGCGAAGACGGTTTCTGGCGCGCGAACGAAAATCGCGGTCCTTGGATTCCAGGAATTCTTGAACCGCGTCGACGGCGACGGCGTCAAGACTATGCCGTCCGACACATTTGAGAAATTTCTTCCCTACGCGATGGCACTCGGTGTGGAGCATCAGTGGGCGCAGCAGTTCGACGGAATCATCAAAAGTCCGCCGAGCTGGTATGTTTCCCCCAACGGATACGTCGGCTTCAGTCCGCTTTTCTTCTCCAGTTCAATGCACAGCATGGCGACGGACATGACTCAGGTATTCACGTCCGCTCCCAGAGCCAGTTCGAGCGGATCGGGGTTCGGCAGCGGCGGAGGGTTTGGAGGCGGAGGCTTTTCCGGTGGCGGCTTCGGCGGCGGGGGCGGCGGCGCATTCTAGCAAGCTATTCGCAGAAAAAAGGACGGGCGAGGCGCTCGTCCCTCCATCGCACGATCACACTATTGGGCTAGATATCGAGCCACAGCGGTGCCTGTCCCGCTGCCGTGGCCCTGATCCACGATTGTATTGCCAGCAACTACGATCTTGCCATCGCTCTGAATCACCAGGCCGTTCACGTAGGAATAGACATTCGAACTGCCGCTGACGATGGTGGTGGTCACTTCTCCACCGGATCCAAAGCTTGAGTCGAGGATGCCCGCGCTGGTAAACCGGGCGAGGCCGAAAGCAGAATCGAAGCTCGCATTGTACGGACCTTGAGCGGCCGCGCCGGCGGCGACAACGTCGCCATTGGACTGAACAGCGAGAGCGAAGGCGCCGGAAAATGGGGCGCTTGCGCCGAAATCCGCGACGGCAATTCCTCCAGTGCCGAAGTTCTTCTCGATCATGCCATTGGCGTTATAGCTGACGATGCCGAATCCGACATCGTTGGCCGCTGGCGGCAGGTTGAGCTTGCTGGTGAGTGAGCCGGCAACCAGGATCTTTCCGCTCGTTTGCTCTAGCAGCGCTGACGCCGACGCGACCGAAGCAGCCGTTCCCGAGGCGCCGAAAGTCGTGTCCAGAGAGCCATCGGAATTGTAGCGACTGATGGTCCCAGCCTGAATGAGAGGCGTCGGGGCGAGACTGCCGGAAGCGACGAGTATCTTGCCGCTCTTTGTGACAGCGATTTGGGTAGGGGCAGCAGAAAAGCTTGGGCCGGGATTCGCCAGGTTGGCGACACCACCGCTGCCAAATGTGGAATCCAGCTGGCCGTTAGCGGTGAAGCGGGCCATCACGTTCGAATAGCTGGTGGCGACCAGAATCTCTCCATTCGATTGCAGAGCAAGTGAAACAGTTCGAGCCCCGGAACTATCGCCCGGAGTGAACGGAATCGCGGCGGTGGTGGTGAAGCCTCCGCTACCGAAGGAAGTGTCGAGGCTGCCGTTGGTTTCAAATCGCGCCACCTGCACGATATTGCTGCCGGAGGTCAGCGTGGCGGCGCCCGCTGCAACAATGTCTCCGTTAGATTGGATGGCGAGCGCAAAGAACCCGAGCACATAAAGTACACTCCCTCCCGGGTTTGTAACGTTGACAACGCCGCCTGAGCCGAAGGTCTGGTCGAGCGTGCCGTTAGTGTTGAGACGGATCAAGCTATCGGCCGACTCTCCGTTCACACCTCCGTTACCGGCCACGACAATCTGTCCGTTGCTCTGCAGCGCGATCGCGCTCCCGTTGAAGTCGAGCGTCGAAGTAAAGATGCCATTGTTGCCAAAGGTCGGATCAAGCGCACCTGCCTGCGCAGCCGCATGAGTTGAGGCGAAAAGCAGCAGTGAGAAAGCAACAATCGAAAAACGCTGAGAGATCGCGGACGGGTGCATGGTGCCTCCTAAGATTCGGTTGCTGTTAATGGAGCGCAGGCACTGATTGGGACGCAGAGACAATGCACCAATCTGCCGCCGAGTGTGTCATCAAGTTGTAAAACTTTTGTCAACATTGCAGGGCCCTGCCGAGCGCTAGATCGCAACCGCTTCTTCAAGTTTGCACTCTTCTGGAGCCTTGTCGCTCCTCAGACCCATAAACACAGGAGCCCGCAGCTTCATGCCCCCCTCGGCGGTTTCATGGGTCCACTCGGCAAACTTGATTTCGGCGACGAGTTCCGGCTGCACGAAGTGGACTTTTCGCAGTCCGCCAATTTCCCCGTGAAATGGATTCTGTTTCGACTTGAGCGGCTGCAGATGAGTAAACATTTCCTTGAGAGCATTATGGTCGAAGCCGGTACCGACCTGGCCGACGTGGATCAGGCGCTCTTGGCGGTCGTAGAGGCCAAGCACGAGCGCGCCGAAATATTCGCGGCTGCCTTCAGGATCGGTGTAGCCTCCGATGACGCACTCCTGGCGCTGCGTGATTTTGATTTTCAGCCAGTCGCCGGTCCGATTTTCCTGGTAAACGCCAGCGCGCTTTTTGGCGACAATCCCTTCGAGCCCGCGCTGGCGGGCAGCTTGGAGAAGAGCGAGACCCTTTTCCGGATAGTGGTCAGAAAAATGGATAACTCCGCCGGGCTTGATTTGTTCTTGCAGCAACTGTTTGCGCTGTTCGAGCGCGACGCGGCGCAGGTCGAAGCCATCGAGATAGAGCAGATCGAAAGCGTAGTAGACAACCGGCACGCCCTCGCGGCGCGGCAAACGGCGCTTGCCGGGCTGGAATCCAGTGCGCTGTTGCATCAGGCTGAACGACGGCCGGCCTTCCTCATCGAGTGCAACAATCTCTCCGTCAAGGATGGCGCGATCGGCATTTATGAATTGGGGCAAGGTGCCGAGTTCGGAAAATTGTGCGGTGAGGTCGTTTTGGCTGCGCGACACGAGGCGGACGCGGCCGGCTTCGATGAAGGCGATGGCCCGGTAACCGTCCCACTTTATTTCGAAAAGCCAGTCGGGATTATCGAAGGCTTTGGCGACGGCGGTCGCGAGCATCGGGTGGATGGCGGTGGGCATCGGCCGCAACTCGGCCCCGGCGAGAGCTTTAGCCACCGGGGACACAGAGGGCTTAGAGGATTTCTTGTTTCTAGATTTGACAGCATTCTTCCGAGGCGCGGACGATTCGCCTGCCGGCGCAGGATCAGCTATTTCTTGCGCGACCTCTTCGGATTTAGATTTTGAGGCTTTTTTTTTACTGGTCTTTTTCCCTGCGCTCTCGTTCTCGACGTGATCTGCGTTCTCCGAGGTTGAAGCTTGGCGTTTGGAGTCGGCGCGCGCAATCGCGTCGGCCAGCCAAGCCGCCTTCACTTTGCCACGCGAAGCCGGACGACTGGTTGTCCACTCAGCCGAGCCCGCGTCGCCGGCAATTTGTTTCATGGTGCGATCGGTGAGGATAGAAGTGTCATACTTTTTGTCATTGATATCGAAACCTGGTACGACGTCACTGTCTTTCTTTTTGATGAGCAACCATTCGTTGCCTTTGCTGTCGGAGCGGCGGGCTTTGATGTGCACGAGCGCGAAATCGCCGTTGAGGCGCTTCCCTTTCAAGCGAAATTTGAGGTCCCCTTTCGCCAGCATTGCGGCCGCCTCTTTTTCCGTGCCGGGAACGTATTCTCCGTCGACGGGCACGGGCGACAGCGGCTCCCAGGTGCCGGCGTCCCACACCATCACCGTTCCGCCGCCGTAATTGCCTTCGGGGATGGTGCCTTCGAAGTCGTAATACGAGACGGGATGATCCTCCACTTGCATGGCGAGACGCTTGTCCGCGGGATCGAGCGACGGGCCCTTGGGAACGGCCCACGACTTGAGCACGCCTTCCATCTCCAGGCGAAAATCGTAGTGCAGGCGGGACGCGTCGTGGCGCTGCACGACAAAGCGATGCCGCGACTTTTGTTCGAGCATCGGCGGGGGCTCGGGAGTTTCTCCAAAGCGGCGTTTGCGTTTGTATTCGTCGAGCGACATGGAGGATATTGTAGAACTTCTTGCGGTGACCTCACATCAGCTCGGTTTAAGGCCGTATACTGATCCGGTTTCTGAAGGAGTTTTACATGAATGGATTGCCTTGCGGCCGCATCCGGCGTGGGTTCGTCTTTATTTGTATCTGCCTCAATGCTGCGATTCTGTATGCGCAAAACGCTACGCCGATCTCCGCGGCGCTACAGGAGAAAGTTGACGCCGTGGTTGGCCAGGCGCTGACCAGCACCGGCATTCCAAGCGCTTCGATCGCCATCGTGCAGAACGGAGCAATAACCTATCTTCACGCTTACGGAGAAGGGCGCATCGATCCGCTTACCCCAGCGACGCCTTCGATGCGCTACAGCATCGGTTCGATCAGCAAGCAATTTACGGCGACCGCTGTACTGCTGCTGGCGGAACAAGGGAAGCTTTCGCTCGACGATCCCGTTTCGCGATTTGTTCCGAATCTGACGCGCGGAAGCGAAGTGACGATTCGCGAATTGCTGTCGCACACGTCTGGCTATCAGGACTACTGGCCGCAGGACTACGTTCCTCCTTTTATGCTGCAGCCGGTGACGGCGGACAAGATTCTCGATCTGTGGGCGCGCAAGCCGCTTGATTTCGATCCGGGAAGGGAGTGGCAATACAGCAATACCAACTTTGTAATTGCGGGACTGATTGTTGAGAAAGCGAGCGGCGAACCCCTGCTGCAATTTCTGAGCGAGCACATTTTTGTGCCACTGGGCATGAAGAGCGTGATGAACATTGATCAGAACCGTCTCACGGAAACGGACGCGACCGGATACCTGCGCTATGCGCTCGGGCCGCCGCGGCTGGCGCCGAAAGAAGGCAAAGGATGGCTGTTTGCGGCGGGCGAATTGGCTATGCCAGCCGAGGACCTTGCCAGGTGGGACATCAGCATGATCGACCAGACCGTGTTGAAGCCCGTCTCCTATGCTCAGATGGAAACAGAGGTCCAACTCAAGAACGGGTTAGGCACGCACTACGGCCTGGGCGTTCATGTGGGGCAGCAGTTCGGGCAGCGCCAGATCGATCATGGTGGCGAGGTCTCCGGCTTCACCGCGCACAACATGGTTTTCCCGGATGCGCGCATGGCCGTGGTTGTGCTGGTCAACGAAGACTCGGTGGGAGCGTCGGGCGATATTGCGCGTGACATTGCGGGCTTGCTTTTTCGCGAGAGCGATGCGGGAAAGCAAGAGAACCAATCCCGCGAAATATTTGCCGCGCTGCAGCATGGGAAAATCAATCGCGCGCTGTTCACCGACAACTGCAACAGCTACTTCACGGAGCAGGCGCTTAAAGATTTCGCGAGCAGCCTGGGCCCGCTGGGATCGCCGCTGGAGTTTACGCAGACGTACAAGCAGGACCGCGGGGGCATGACGTTCCGCTTGTTCGACGTGCGCTTTGCGCAAAAGACGGTCGAAGTTTGGGAGCGCGTTATGCCCGATGGAAAGATCGAGCAGTATCAGGTGGGAGCGAAATAGAAGATGCGGACCCGATGAAGCGTGAATATCCCGAGTCGCCGCTGGTGGGAGTGGGCGCGGTGATCGTCCATGACAGTCGCGTACTGCTGATTCGGCGCGGAACTCCGCCGCTGCTGGGGGAGTGGTCATTGCCGGGCGGGGTGCTTGAATGTGGCGAAACTTTGCGCGAGGCCGTAGTCCGGGAAGCTCGCGAAGAAACCGGATTAGTGATCGAGACAGGCGATATGCTTGGCGTGTATGAGCGCGTGATTCGGGCAGAAGATGGACGGGTACGCTATCACTTCGTGCTGATTGATTTTCTGTGCCATCCGTCTGGCGGTGAGTTGAAGGCGGGAAGCGATGCGGCGGATGTTCGCTGGTTTACGCGCGAAGAATTGCCTGCCCTCAAACTGGCACACGATGCGAACGATGTTGCGCTTAAGGGATTGGCGCGGGTTGGCTTAAAGGATTTTGTGCGCGGGCGACAGGATCTCAGCGGCTAAAACCGGTCTTAACAGGGCGTTCGTGCAGCACTAGAGCATTGCTCCACCCAAGATCAAACTGCAGCACCCGTTGCGCCCCCTCCCCGGCACGCCGAAGAGAGAGCATGCCGGGGTTGTGAACCGCGAGTCTTCCAGGAGTGTCGTTCTCTACTCGCTGATCACAGAACGTACGATTTCCTCTTCCTTGCGTCTAAATAGTTGCTAGCATCGTTTTGAACCCTTTTCGGGATTAAATGCCAAAATCGAACCGATCCAACGACGGAGCGGGAGCCGCCGCAGCCCTCGCCGCAACCTTCTATGAGCGTAGCGGGGCGGCAGCGTATGGCATGAGCGCCGATCGCTTCGCGGCGATACTTGACGAAATAGTGCGCAAGTACGTTTCTCCGGGGGCGTCTCTTATTTCGGATGCTCACTCTTCCAGCTTCCCGACGGAGCAAATCGCCGGCTTTTGCGCTGGACTGCGGCTGGAAGAACTGGCGCTGGCGCGCGCTTGCGCGGCCGGAAACGAACGGGCGTGGCAGGACTTTATCAGCCGCTATCGGCAGAAGCTGCACAGCATGGCTCTGCATATTACGCGCGACGGCGCGCACGCCGCGGATTTGGCCGACTCGCTGTTTGCCGATCTTTACGGCGTGAACGCCCGCGACGGAGTCCGCCAGTCGAAGCTCCTGTCGTATACCGGCCGCGGTTCGCTCGAAGGCTGGCTGCGCACCGTGATGGCGCAGGAATTCATCAATCGCTATCGCAAGCAGAAGCGCACGGTCAGTCTGGAAGAACAGACCGACGAAGGTGTGCAGTTCGCGGCCGCGGTGACTGATCCGGCGTCGACTCCGGATTCTGCCTTGCAGCCGCAACTGGAAGCCGCGACCGACCGGGCGCTGGCGGAGCTTTCGGCGGAGGACCGGTTTACGCTGGCGGCTTATTACCTGGACGGGCGGACGCTGGCGGAGATTGCCGGGATGCTGGGACTCCACGAATCGAGCGTCAGCCGGAGGCTTGACAGACTGGCGATGGGCCTCCGAAAGCGGATTTTGGCAGGTTTGCGGGCGCTGGGTATGAGCCACGCACAAGCCACGGAAGCCTTGGAAACCGACGTGCGCGATATGCAGTTGAATTTACGTTCACGTTTGATGCAAGATTCGGGGACGAAAACGTTCCCTGATAGTAGACAGATTCGGGACGCAGGCGATGGAAGCACCGATTAGTTGAAGCCACGATTAACGGCAAAAATAGAGAACGGCGCTGCCCCAAAGAAACAAAAAGAAACGAAGAAAAAATGACAGAAGTCCCCAAGATCGAAGTCCCGAAGATCATAGTTAGCCGACTGCGGGCTGAATTGCCGGGCGAGACAGCGCATCCCGGCGCCGATTTGCTGACGTCGTTTATCGAGCAGACGCTTTCGGCGACGGAACGCGAAAGCTTGATCGAGCACCTGGCGCTTTGCGGAGACTGCCGCGAGACGATCGTCCTGGCGCTTCCGGCGGTGGAAGTTGTGGCCGATCTGGAAGCGAACCCGGCCGGGCGCGTGCCCGCGAAAGCAGGGAGAGGTAGCGCAGCCACATCGATCTGGACAAAGCTTGGATTTCCCGAGCTAGTCTGGCCTAGTTTGCGGTGGGCGGCGCTGGCGGCGGGCATTGTGGTGGCGGCGTCGGTGCTTCTGCTGCATCCGGGAAGGCTGAATCAAGCGAGGGTGCCCGCAGCGAACCCACAGATCGGGACTGGGCCTGCATCGGCGGCGTCTGCACCAGCGGCGGTCACGTCCTCGCCAGGTGCAATATCACCAAGTGACCAAGCAGTAGCGGCCAAAACCGTCGCGCCAGTCCCGGGGCCGACTCCCAAGAAAACGCTGATCGCGCGAAACGATTCTCCGGACGGTTCTCTGACGAATGGCGCGCCGCCGATTGAAAAGGCCAAGCCGGCATTGCCGGCCGCCGCGTCGGGCCATGACTCGTCAGAGAACGACGACAATGCCGATGCCCGGCCGCCCGTGACCAAGGCGGATGTGCAGATTGTGCAGCGAGCGCGCGAGATGCTCAGCTCCGAATCGAAGTGGAACCGTTCGGATACACGCAAATGCCTGCCCGACGCCAGGACGTACAGCCTCTATTGCGCCTTGCAGAGCGCCACTGGGCAAGTGACGGGTAAGTTCGACCATCGGGGCGCGGCGATGCAGGAGGCGCGGTTCGTAATCGACGACATCGCTCCCAACGCAAAGAACTACAATCATCGCCTGATGGACTATAACAACGACTCTACGACCACGTTTGCCGATGTCCAAAAGTTCTTCGGGCTATTGGAAGATCGCGTTTCCAAGCGGCTGAGTGAAGAGACCCAGAATCCCGCCAAGTGACTTGGAGACAGCCTCCGTACGGATTGAATTTGCCGTTATCCCGTGCTTTCAAGCAGATAGCATCGAGTAACTTCCCAAGTAACGTTACCTCCGCGCAAGATCCCGTGGTTACTGCTCGCGATTTTTCCATTACGGAAGTGACATTTACAGGGCGGCCGAATGGACATAGGATGAGCACGTGGTTTGGCAGTTCTGGGGGAGGGCTGCCAGGAACGCCCCGAGCTAACGCTCAGGGCGTTTTTCTTTGCTGCAAGAAATAGTTCGCGATTCGGCGACGAGAGCCCGTCGGGCCACGAGTTATGTCGCGGCGGGAGCGGCGGCTCTCTTGATTTCAAAAACGGAGTCGACCGTGGCTACGATCTGGTCCATGGCTGCTTCGATATCGAGCGTGAAGCGGACGAGGTCCATCTCTTGCAGCGCCGGATACGTGGTAATCAAGACTTGCCATGCCGCACTGCCGCCAAGATCGACACTGATATTCTCTTCGTAACCGTACCCCAGATAGCTGACGCGGCACAGCAGATCGCTGAGATGAACCAAACAGGCCAGCGGTCCGGCAGCCGCCAGAAGGTTGGGATCGTGGTGACAGCCGGCGCTGTCAGCCAATTCCTTGGGTAAACCCCAATGCTCGCAAAGCAATTTCCCGCTCTCGCCATGAGTAAACCCAAGGACCTGCTTCTCGACAATATGCAGGGCAACGTGTTGCTCGGTGGCGCGGCGGAGGCACTCGTGAAAATCGGCGGTGTATAAAACGGAGTTCACCAGAAATCCGAGGTCGTGCAAAAGCCCAGCAAGGTAAGCTTTTTCGGGCTCGGGATACTCGATTTTCCGGGCCATTCTCTGCGTGACCAAGGCACAGCCGAGCGAGTGGCGCCAGAACGCCTCGGGCTTCATCACCCACTTATCCTGCGGAATCACCCGATTCACGCATAGGCCCAATAGGATCGACCGCACTCGCTCCAGGCCGAGAGTCATGACTGCTGAGCGCACCGTCTCGACCTCGCGCCTGCCGAAGAGCGGAGAGTTAGCCAGGCGGAGGCATTGCGCGGCAATCGCGCCATCGCAGGAAATCAGTTCGACTACTTTTTCAATGACGATCTTTTCCGAGGGCATCCGCATCATTTCGAGCAGGGGCGTCAAGATGGCGGGAGCGGTCGAAATCGAATCTAGTTTCTTGATCTGGGCTGCGAGTTGCGAATGAAGCGTAGATTGATCTTTGGCGTTCACTTTTTGACTCCACCCGCCTGTCCGGCTGTTGGTTTCATATAGGCAGTTGTTCCCGGAAAGTGGACGAGGCGAAACGAATCGTCCACCTGGAACAGAGACTCCGCATGCCCGAGGAAGAGATATCCGCCGGGCAATAAATTGGCGTAAAAATGCTGGACGACACGGCGCTTCGAAGCGAGATCGAAGTAGATCAGGACGTTGCAGCAGAAGATCACGTCCATCCCTTTCTGGAACAGCATCCTGTTGTCGTCGCGGAGATTGAGGCGCTCGAAGCGGAGCTGCGATTTGAGCAGTTCGTTGGCCTGGAGCTTATTGTCGCCAACGTCTTTGAAGTATCGCTTGCGCAGCGTATCGCTGGTGCTGCGCAGGGCATACTCGCCGTAGATGCCGGCGCGGGCGCCTTCCAGCGAGTTGTCGTTGAGGTCGGTGGCGAGGATGTCGAAGCTCCAGCCGGCCGGCAGCCGGTGTTTTTCTTCAAGCAGAAACATAGACAGCGTGTGCGGCTCTTCTCCGGTGGAGCAGCCTGCGCTCCAGAGGCGCAGGCGTTTAAGGCCGGCCGAACCCTTGCTCTCGAGTATCTGGGGAAGAATCACGTTTCGCAGCGCATCTAACTGAGCGGGGTGGCGGAACATGTAGGTTTCGCCAATGGTGATTTCGTTCAGCAACAGGCGCAGCTCCGCATCGCGATTTCCGCGCGTCGTGAGATGCTCAAGATAGTCCGCCGGGCTGGTGACGCTGAGCGCCACCATTCGGCGCGCGCAACGCGACGTCAGAAGATACAGCTTTTCGTCGGAATGGTAGATCCCCGAGATCCGGTAGATGAGATCGCGGATCTTCAAATACGCCGGATTCGCCGGGCTGGTATCCGGCACTACTGCAGGCTGCGTTTTTACGACTTCGACAGGCATATTGGAATCGGCACCGTTCAATAAAATTCGTCGAGCAAGTTTCCCAGTTCCTCAACCCCGCGACGCGCTCGCCAAAACCCTCCGCGCGGCGACCCGGCGGACAACTTCGTGCCCGATCTCGCTCAGCGGATAAATGCGCTGCGTCAGTCCGGCGGCCACTACACTTCCGGGCATGCCCCAGACCACCGACGAGGCTTCGTCCTGTACCATGACCTCGCCGCCCGCTTGCCGTATTTCGGCCGATCCGCGAGTGCCGTCGGCGCCCATGCCCGTCAGCACCACGGCCAGTGCGTTCGCCCCGTAGACCCGGGCCACGGATCGGAAAAGCACATCGACCGCAGGGCGACAGGAATTCTCCGGTGGCTCCTGGTTGATGCCCAGCGCAAACGCCGTTCCGTTGCGGATTACGGTCATATGGCGGTCGCCGGGCGCGATCCAAATCTGGCCGCGCTGCAGTCTTTCCCCTTCCTTGCCTTCCTGCACCTGGAGCTGGGACATGTTGTGCAGGCGATCGGCGAGCAGGCGGGTAAACAACGGCGGCATGTGCTGCACGATCACAATGGGCACAGGAAAGTCCGCGGGAAATTGCGGGATCAGCGCGCTCAGAGCGTTGGGCCCACCCGTCGAGGTACCAATGGCAACCACGTCAACGCGCCCCTGCGGATGATCGAAGAATGGACGATCAGAGATCGGCGTGGGCATCGGTCGAGATGGCGGAAGCGGCGCACGTACCGCGCACAGCGATTTGATCTTCCGAATCAATTCTTCTCGCACCAGTTCGCGCGAGGTCTCCGAACCTCCACCGTGGCCGGGCTTGGTGACATAGTCGCTGGCGCCGCGAGCCAGCGCATCCAGGGTCGCGGTTGCGCCGCGCTCGGTCAGGGTGCTGAACATGATCACCGGGAGCTTGGGATACAGTTTGCGAATCTCGACCAGGGTTTCGAGGCCATCCATGCCGGGCATTTCAATGTCGAGCGTCACCAGGTCCGGATTGAGGGTTGGAATCCGGGCCAGCGCCTGAGTGCCAGTTCCCGCCGTGCCGGCGACGACGATCTCCGGGTCCGATGCCAGCAGATTGCTGAGCACCTTCCTGATCACCGCCGAATCGTCAACAATCAATATGCGCGCTGGCTTCATGTCCCCTGTCCCGGAATACGGCTGACCCTGACTGTGCCCATGATCGGGTTAGCGTGCAGCGGCGGCACGCGCTTTCGACCCGGCGTACCCGTCCTGCTGATGCCGACTCCCAGCCCCCACCTTGAACTGCCCCACCAGATCTCGGAGCTGGTTCGCCATCTTCGCCAGATGCTCGGTCGCCGTCTGCGCTTCCCCCACGCTCGTCGACGTGCTCTGCGCCGCGTCGGCCACTCCATGGATATTGCTCGCGATCGTCGCCGCTCCCCGCGCCGCTTCCGTCACATTCCGCGTCATCTCGCTCGTCGTCGCACTCTGTTCCTCCACCGCCGTCGCAATGACGGTTGAAATATGGCTGACCTTGTCTATCACTTCCTTGATCCCGCGAATCGCCGTCACCGCGCCGCTCGTGTTCTCCCGGATGGCCGTGATCTTCTGCTTGATCTCTTCCGTCGCTTTCGCCGTCTGTTTGGCCAGTTCCTTCACCTCGTTGGCGACTACGGCGAATCCTTTGCCGGCTTCGCCGGCGCGGGCCGCTTCGATGGTCGCATTCAGCGCCAGCAGGTTCGTCTGCTGCGCAATCGAGGTGATGACCTCGATCACTTTGGCAATTTCGACGCTCGAATCGCCCAGCTTCGACACCGTCTGGTTGGCCGATTCCGCCGCTTCCACCGCCTGGGCCGCCACCCGCGCCGCTTCGGTGGCGTTCTTGGCAATCTCGCCGATGGTCGAACTCATTTCCTCTGCCCCCGAGGCCAGCGTCTGGAGATTGGTATTGACCTGGCCGCCGGCTTCGGACACCACTTTCGCCTGCGCCGTCGTCTCCTCGGAATTGGCCGTGATCTGCTGGCTGGTCGCGGAGAGCTCTTCGCTCGACGCCGCCACCTGCTCCGCCGTCCCCCGCATGGACTGGACGATCTTCGTCAGGCTGGACTGCATATCGTTCATCGCCCGCGCCAGATCGGCCAGTTCATCGTTGCCTTGAATCTTCATTTCTTCGCGGCTCAAATCCCCCGCGGCGATGGCCTGGGTCTGCGCCAGGAGCGATTGCGTGGCGGCGGCAATGCCCCGGCTCAGGAAAATGGCCACAAAAATTCCAATCCCGAGCGAAGCCAGGCTAGTCAGCGCCAGCATCCACACTAGCGACTGGCTCGCGGAAGCCAGGTCCTCCCGGCTCTGCTGGTTAGACTTTTCGAAGCTCGCAACCAGGTCTCCGACCAGCTTCACTGTGGCATCCACCGCCGGGGTAGCCGTGTCGGCGTAGTCATTGCCTGCTTTCTCAACCGCCCCTGCATCGTGACCGGCTGCGATGTCCATGGAGTTCTGTTGGAACCCCCGAGCTCTTTCAGCCGCTTCCTTAATGCCCGCCAGCCGGTCGCGGTTCTCCTGCAAAGTCCAGTGCGGCGAGAGCTCCGTGAGCGCCGCCAGGTCTTTGTCGATGTCGCCCCAGGTCTTTTCGAAGCGAGCCATGCCGTCTTGCCTTCTCTCCGCCTGCGTCCCCGCCAGAATTACCTGCCGGCTCTTGCTCCCCGTCTGAAACAGGTCCCGTTGCAGCTCCCGTTCGGCATCGAGCGATGGAGCCCGGACCCCCAACAGCAAATCCTGCAGCTCCCGCATCTCCCGGATCTTCACCATCGAGGCCGTGCCGCTGATCAGCATCAAGGCGAGAATCGCCCCAAACCCCATTCCCAGTTTTTTCCCAAGTGTAAGTTTCACGCGCTTCTCCTGGAGGTTCCAACTTTTGGAGCTTCCAACTCTGAAAAACAAATCTCCCTGGCTTTTTCACAGCGCAAGGAGTCCCTCGGCACCCCAGCCGAGCCCCGGTTACCCAGCCAAATTACTCAGCTTCGATTACTCAGCTTCGGTCACCCAGCTCCGCCGCTCAAGCCCCGCTCGTCTGCCCCTTGCCCGCCGCCTGCACCTCGCATGCCCGCTCGGTATCGAGCACGTGCATGAGCTGGCCTTCGAGTTTGTGCACGCCGAGAATGACGGAACGCAGCCGCGCCGACAGCGTTTCGGGAGACGGCTCGAAGGTATCGTCTTCGACTTCGACCACGTTGCCGACCTCATCGGCCAGCAAACACACCGTGCCCTCTGCGGCGCGAACCACCAGGCAGACCGGCAGCACGTCGGCGGGACGGTCGGGCATCTCCAGCTGGCGGCGCAGTTCGAGGACCACGACCACTTGCCCGCGCAGGTTCATCAGGCCGCTGACCGCCGGCGCCGCCAGAGGAACGGGGCGCATTTCGCGGTGCGTGACCACCTCCTGGATCTTGAGCGACTCCACTCCGAAGAGCAGATGATTCAGGTAAAACGTGCAGAATTGATGCGCCGTCGACATAGGTTCAGCTCTCCGCTCGATCTGCATTCAGACGATCTGCATTCAGGTCCCGGCGTTCAGTGGGTTGAAACTCTGCTGGCTCATAGCTTTCTCCCGCGCGCAGAAGCGAAGGAACATCCAGCAATTCGGTCACGCGTTCGGCAACCACTGCGGAATAGAGAACGCCGGCGCGCGTCGCTGGAGACTGGGGTTCGAGCGCGCTTTCGACGATGTCGAGAATCTGGTTCACCACCAGCCCGAAGGACTTCTGCTCGCTTTCGAGCACCAGCACCTGCAGCATATCGGTAGTGGGCAGGGTTAGAACGTCGCCGCCCGGTGCACGCCTCCGCTCTTCCATTGCATGGGAGACGCGGATCAGAGGCAGAATCTGTCCTCGGTACTGGGTCACCCATTGGTTGCCCGCGCGCTCCACCTGCTCCCCGGGAATGTTTTCGAGGCGGGCCAAAAGTTGGAGCGGCACCGCCATCTGGGCGCCGGCGCGCCCGGTAAAGAGCACCAGTTTTTGCTTGGCGCCCGCGCCTTTCTCCGCCGCCTCGGCGGCCTGCGCGGCCGCGTGTTCCCGCCCCTCGGCCAGAATGCCACCCCGCGCGGCGAGTCCGACGACGTCGAGAATCAGCGCCACTTTGCCGTCTCCCATGATGGTGGCTCCGGCATAGACGGTGATGTTCTTCAGGTGCTTGCTGAGCGGTTTGACGACAATCTCCTGCGTGTCGTTGATCTCATCGACGACCAGCCCGAACGGCCGCCCCTCAGCTTCAAGGACAACGATGTTCACCGCGAAATTTGCGGAGACATTCTCGGCCGGGTTCGGGGTCGCGCCCGCCGCGCCCAGTTCGCGGTTCAAATAGACGAGGGGCAGAAGACGGCCGCGCAAGCGATAGACCGGCGCGCCGTGGATCATCTCGATACCCTGCCGGTTGGCTCCGTTTTCGACGCGAACCAGCTCCAGCAGGCTGACCTGGGGGACGGCATAGCGCTCGCCCGCGCTGGTGACGGTGAGCGCGGGAATAATCGCCAGGGTGAGCGGGATCTTCATGCGGACCAGCACGCCGCGACCCGGCCGGGATTGCAGTTCCACCATGCCGCCGATTTTTTCGATGTGCGTCTTGACCACATCCATGCCTACACCGCGGCCGCTGACGTTGGTGACTTTCTCGGCGGTGGAGAACCCCGGCAGGAAAACGAGATTGACAATCTCGCGATCGCTCAGGCGGGCCACCTGGTCGGTGGTAATCAGCCCTTTCTGCACTGCCTTGCTGCGAATCCGGTCCTGGTCAAGGCCGGCTCCGTCGTCGGCGATCTCGATGTTGACCTGTCCGCCTTCGTGAAACGCGCGCAGCGACAGACAACCCTCCGGATTTTTCCCGGCCGCTTCGCGGATCTCAGGACTTTCGATACCGTGGTCGACGGAATTCCGCACGATATGAGTGAGTGGGTCTTTGATCGCCTCGATCAGCGTTTTGTCGAGTTCGGTTTCTTTACCCTCCATCTCGACCCGCACCCGCTTGCCGCATGCCAGGGCGAGATCGCGTACCGTACGCGGCAACTTGCTCCAGATATTGCCGATCGGCTGCATGCGAGTCTTCATCACGCCTTCCTGCAACTCGCTGGTGATGAGGTTGAGCCTCTGGCTGGTTGCTAACAGGCCCCCATCTTCGGTGCTGTTGGCAAACTGCAGCACCTGGTTGCGGGCCAAGACCAGTTCTCCAACCAGGTTCATCAGTTGGTCGAGCAGGCCCACGTCGAGCCGGATTGTGCCGTCACTGACGCTGACGCCGGAACTCTGCCCGCGCCCCGGCTGCTGGGCGCGCTGCGCTTCTCCGGTATCGGACTGCGTGGTTGTGGCCGCCGTCTCACGCGGTGGCGCAGGAACGACCGGCTTCGCTGCCTCGACCTGAGGGGTGGGAGCTTTGCCGATTGCCGCGGTACGCTCGTCCACTTCCACGCCGGCTGCGGCCGCCGCGGCCTTCAGTGGGGCGGGAGCTTCGGTTTTCGCCGGAGCCTCCGAGCCACGTTGCAGTCGGGTCAGGTTCGCAATCAGAGCACTGTCGTCGCGGTCGCCCTCGACACCGGCAGATTCGATGCTGGCCAGCATCTGCCGCACGGCATCCACCATCGCCAGGAGGGCGGTGGTAATCTCGCGGTCGAGCGCGAGCTGGCCATCGCGCAACCGGCCCAGCAAGTTTTCGCCGACGTGCGCCACAGCCCCCAACTTGTCAAACGCGAGGAATCCGGAGGTACCTTTAATGGTGTGAATGGTTCGGAAAACGCTGGCCAGGATTTCGCGGTCGTTGGGGTTTTTCTCCAGCGCGATCAGGTCCCGGTCCAGGCGGTCGAGATTCTCGTAACTCTCGACCACAAACTCTTTGACAATCTCGTCGGAATCGTTCATAGCGAATACCGTCTCCATCGGCTTGGCGGGTGCTTCACTTGAGTTCAAAACGTCTCGAGCGATTGCGCCTGCCGGGGACGGACCTGGCTGATTACTCGCGATGATTCCTGAGCACGCGCGGAACCCTACCTCACCCACTCCGGCACTTTGGACATATCCAATTGGCTGTAGCCAGAGGCACGGCAGCATCATTTAGGAAGATGGGGCGAGGATGGCGCAACAGAGGCAAGGCAAAGAGTTGATAGCGCCGGCAAGATGCCGGCGCTATCGGTCTCGTGAACGTGAGGAATGAACTTTCTTCTACAGCCCCGGACCGTCCGGGTAGGTCGGCAGATCCGGAGGCCGAGCTGGCAGCTTCTTGGGATTGGCCTTGATCTGCTCCATCAGCATGTCGATGGCTTTTTGCAGCTGCGGATCCTGGCCTTTCACGACGAGGTCGGGTGGATTATCCACGACCACATCGGGCTCCACGCCACGGTTCTCAATGACCCACTTGCTGTCGAGTCCATACATGGCGAATTCGGGACGGGTGATATATCCGCCATCCATCAACGGCATCTGGCCGCGGATGCCGCGCACTCCACCCCAGGTGCGCTCGCCGATGAGCGGGCCCAGTTTGTAATGTTTGAACATGTAACTGAAGATGTCTCCGTCGGACGCGGCGTAGTGATTGGTCACGCACGCCATGTATCCGTAGAAGACGTTATTGGGCGTCGTCCCGGACTCGAAATTGCGCGCCGAACCCATCGCCGCGAGCACGCGCCGCAGGCGCTCGAAGATGAGTTCGTCAACAAAGCCGCCGCCGTTGTAGCGTACGTCGATGATGATGCCTTCCTTGCGGATCTGGGGGAAGTACTGCTTGACGAACTCGTTGAGGCCGGGTGCGCCCATATCGGGGATGTAAACGTAGCCGATGCGTCCGCCGCTGGCCGCGTCGACCTTCTTGCGGTTGGTCTCGATCATGTTCAGCTCGCGCAGGTTGAATTCGTCGCCAATTGGCTTGACCACGACTTTGCGCGCGCCGTCCGCCGTGGGTTTGGAGTTGACGGTGAGCGTAACCACTTCATTGGCCGCGTTGGTCAGCAACTCGTCGGGAGTCTGCGGAGCACGCAGGGCGCGTCCGTTGATGGCGACGAGGTAATCGCCTTCTTTCACGTTGACCCCCGGCTCAGTCAAGGGAGAACGCGCGCGCGCGTCCCAGTTTTCGCCGGAGAAGATTTTCCTCAAGCGGTACATACCACTGGCGGTGTCCACTTCGTAGTCCGCTCCCAGCAAGCCCACGTTCACCGCATGGATCTCCGGGAAATCGCCACCGCCAACATAAGTGTGCGAGTTTGACAGCTCCCCGATCATCTCGGCCATGATGTACGTCAGTGAATAGCGATCGGCTGCGTAGGGAAGCAATTGCGCGTACTTGTCCTTGACCTTTTGCCAATCCACTCCATTCATCGAAGGTTCAAAGAAGTAATCGCGCTCCTGGCGCCACACTTCGTTAAACATCTCCTTCCACTCCGCGGGAGGATCGACTTCGGCACGCATACCATCGAGCTTCAGCGCTCCGTCACCCACCTTGTGGGGCGAGTCCGGAGGCTTGGCATCGATGATGCCCGCACCCTCGCCGTCGGCCCGGTACAGCAGCTTGGAGCCGTCGTGGGACAGGGCGAAATGGTCGGCGCCCTCCAGCAGCACCTTATCTTTGTGTTCTTTCAAATCGTAGGCATGGATCGCCGGATTCTCGCCGGCAATCGGTCCGGATAGTCCCTGGATCGGCGCGGTCGCGTAATAGATCGCGTCTTTCGAAGCATCGAAGGCGCGAATCACCGCGGGAGGAACAGCCAGCGCGACGATGCGGTCCTGAATGCCATCCAGGTCGATCTTGAAAACTTTCGGCGGCTCCTTGGTTGCCGTTTCGGCGGTCTTTTCGTCCGGCTTTTTCTCGTCTTCTTTCTTGCCGGGGGTTTGTTTTGCGTTCTTCTTGTTCTTTTCTTGGTCCGGGGTGGGCTCGGATGCTGCCGGCTCTTCGCTCTTCACCTTCACTTCATCGCTCAGCGCGGGAAATGGCGAAGGCTCATCCGCGGTTAGGGTGACGAGGTAAACCCGGGTCGTTTTCGGATTTGCAAATTCGAAATCGAAGTTCCCCAGCACTTCGTTGTAGTCGCGGTCGGAAAGAAAATAGAGGTAGCGCTTCTCCGGGTCAAACACTTCCCCGAAGCTGTTCTTCAAAGGCGAAGTCACGGGAGTGATCTTGCTGTCGGCCAACGAGTAGAGATACACGACGGAAAAACCAGTGTCCAAATTTTTGTCGTAGGCCAACCATTTGCTGTCCGGCGACCAGGAATAATTCTGGATTTCGTTAAACTTGCCGCGGTCGACTTCGACCGGCTTTTTGTCTTTGATATCGATGTACCAGAGTTTGAGGTCCTTGTCGGCCCAGGCGATTTTCGAATTGTCGGGCGACCACTGGGGCTGGAACATGAAGCCCTTATGTCCGCTGGTGATCTGTTGTTCTGGCCCTTGTCCGTCCTGGGGAGTGATATAGATCTCGTCTTCGCCGGTGCGGTCGGATATGTAGGCGATCCATTGCCCGTTCGGCGACCACGCGACTTTCTGCTCCCGCACACCCGGAGAATTCGTGAGGTTGCGGATGCTTCCATCCTTCGCCGGAACCGTGAAAACTTCTCCGCGCGCGGCGAACACGGCGCGCTTGCCGTCGGGGGAAATGTCGAAGTCCGTGATCTGCTTGCTGGCGCTCTCCCAGTGCTTCATGGTTTGATCGCGCTCGCCGTTTACATAGACGGTCAGTTTTTTCGGCTGCCGGGTGGCGAGATCAAAGGTGTAAAGAAAACCGCCATTTTCAAAAATAATCGCGTCGGAACCAAGGCTCGGCCACATGACGTCGAATTCGTCGAACTTGGTAAGTTGCTCCACCTGCTTGCTAGTCTGATCGTAGCTGTAAAGATTGAGCCGGTGTTCGGGTCCGCGATCGGAAGTGAAATAGATGGTGTTCCCGTGCCACATGGGGAATGTGTCGGTGTAATCCGTGTGCGGAATGACCGCATCGACGGCATTATTCTTGATGTCGTAGATCGTGATGTCTTGCGCCAATCCGCCGGTATAGCGCTTCCACTGGCGGAAGTTGCGGAAGATCCGGTTGTAAGCCACCTTGCTGCCATCGGCGGAAAACGAAAGCAGGCCGCCCTCATCCATGGGCATGGGCTGCGCCATTCCGCCCTCAACGCTCACTGTGTACGGGCGCTTGGTCCATCCGTTCGAAGCATCGCGGCGTGAAAGGAAAACGACACTCTTGCCATCCGGCGTCCAGCCAACCACTTCGTTAAGAATGCCCATGCGATCGCTGAGCGGCTGTGCCGATCCCTGGAAGAACGTTAACTGCTTGGGCTGACCGCCGTCGGAGGGCATGACATAGACGTTGAAGTTGCCGTCATATTGGCCGGTGAATGCCAGCCACTTTCCATCGGGCGAGAACTTCGGGAAAAGTTCCCGGCCGGGATGCGTCGTGATGCGCCGGGCCGTACCGCCTGCACTCGAAGCGACCCAGAGATCGCCACCATACATAAATGCAATTTTGTCTTTACAAATATCAGGGAAACGCAGCAGACGGCCCTCCTGCATTTCCTGTGCGGCCGCGAGGCAAGCACCAACCAAGACAAAACTAACCACAAGGAACGCCAAACACTTTCGGGGTGAAATCATGAGAGGTCCTTTTGAGAATTTCTTGCGAGAGCAATGAACACAATTCGCAGAAGAAAAAACCATTTTCGACAAGCGGGATTGTACCAGCAACCACGCTGTCCAATCGAACACTAATTGCGTTGGATGCCGAATTTTACTGACTAAGTTACTGGCTGGGAGAAGCAGCAGCAGCCGCTTGCACCGCGTCCTGGCAAGCGCCCGCCGCGGTCAACACTTTGTCAAACGCTGTATCTGTTCGGAGCTTTGCCAGCAAAGGATCGGAAAGCAGATTCTCATGCGCGCAATAGTTTTGCCCGACCGCGCTCGCCAGCAAATGTAGAGCAGCTTGCTTCTTGCCGGCGTATGCGAAAAGCGCTCCCTGGTAATACCAGGTCTCGGCATCGAGTTCGGTGGGCACGCTCGTTTCCGCTTCCTGCGCCATCCGATCCAGTTCCGCGGCCGGCCGTAATTGCAGGCAAGCCTCCAGCAAATCGCGGTGATAGCGCGGCGTATTCGGCATGCGCTTCACCGCCTCTCGTGCTTCCTGAATCTTCCCCTCGCGCAAAAGGATAGACGGAGTAACATACGCCGCCCATTCCGATCCGGCATCGAGACGGACGAAGTCAGCGGCGCGGTCCATCTTACCCAGTTCCATAAACGCCCAGGCGCAGGAGCGGAAGGCATAATTTCCGGGATCGAGCGTCAGTGCGGTATTGCATTCATTCGTCGCTTGCTGGAGCATTCCGGCGTAACGATAGACATAGGACATCGCGAAATGCGCCTCGGCACTCTCCGGACGCCGCCTCACCAGCGCCTGTGCCGCCTGATATGCCTTGCCCAGTTCGCCGCGCTCAACCCGATTAGCGATCAATTGGCGGGCGGCGCTGACCCGATTCGGGTCGAGCGCGATGGCCTCTTCACTGGCTTTGTTGGAGCGCTGGAACATCGGCTCTCCGCCGTCGGAATAATCCGCGTCATAGTAGGTTCGCAACCCAAGTTGCTCCCATGCCGGAGCGTAAGTGGGATCGACTTCGACCACATGCTCCAGGACCGCGATGGCATCTTTGTTCGGTCCGGCATCATGCGGCAACGCGAGGCTGTGCAAGTAGAGATCATAGGCCTCCGCGTTCTTTGGTCTGGTGTCGGTGTCGAGAAAACCACCGCCTACACCGAGCGCGGGCAGCAGTTCCTGACGTACCTTCGCCGCCATCTGCGATTGCATTCCAATCAGATCCAGGGCGTTCGCGGTAATGTTGGTCTGCCACAGAAGCCGGTTGCCTTCAACCTGGATCGCTTCGATCGTAATCAGCAGCCGGTCGCCCTGCTTGAGGAAGTGTCCGGTAAGAATGTTTGCCACGTGCAATTCGCGGCCAGCTTGCTGCGGGTCGACGTCGTTGCCGACAAATTTTCGCGTCATCGCCGAGGGACGAACGTCGAGCGTGCGATTGTAAGTAAGGGTGTTGGCGATTTCATCGGCCAAAGCAGTGCGAAGAAACTCGACGCTAATGTCACCGTTCATATTCTGCAGAGGCAGCACGGCAATCGTGTTCTTGGGCGCGCCGGCCCCCGACATCTGCCGCTGTTTGAACCAGTACGCTCCGAGCGCAACCAAGACCGTAAGCAGAAGCGCGCTGACCGCCAGCAGAAGATAGGTCGAAAACTTGCTCGTAGCTTGAAAGGTGCTGGTCGCGATGCGATAAGGCAAAGCCGGCCGCCGCGCCCCGGTTTTGGTCTGTCCCGATTCTGTTTCTTTGCGGAGAGACTGCAGGTCGCCCTTCATGGCCAGCGCATTCGGGTATCGGTGTCCCCGATCTTTTTCCATGGCCCGGCCGATGATGCCTTCCATGTCCTGCGGCAACGCGGGATTCAGACTCAGCGGAGACACAGGCTTCTGGTTCAGCACTGCATCCAGCGTAGTGATTACGTTGCCGGTGGCGAATGGCTTTTTGCCGGTGGACATTTCGTAGAGCACGACGCCCAGCGAAAACAGGTCGCTCCGCGGATCCAATTCTTCGCCGCGCGCCTGCTCCGGAGACATATAGACCGCCGTTCCCGGAATCACTCCCACTGCGGTCAGCGAGTCTTCCAGCGCCGCCTCGCTCGATCCCGGTTCCGGGATTGATTTGGCTAACCCGAAATCGAGGATCTTCGTCTGTCCGGTCTGACTCACAAAAATATTGGCAGGCTTGATATCGCGATGAA
>Ga0182018_10001777_pt1 | contig 23463 bp, 18 predicted proteins | sample 812P2MmetaG_FD_120490 | JGI IMG/M metagenome (GOLD analysis project Ga0182018, IMG submission 120490) | Permafrost microbial communities from Stordalen Mire, Sweden - 812P2M metaG | ecosystem: Environmental > Terrestrial > Soil > Wetlands > Permafrost | place: Sweden: Stordalen | collected...
GACTTCGATTCCATGGTCCTGAAACGCCAAAGCAACCATCTTCTGGATGTTGCTGTTGTCGTCAGCGACAAGAATTCGAGGCACCGAAGCTCCGCTCTTTGATGTGCCGAATCGCGACACACCACGCCATGCCATTATGCAGCCTCATTCGTAACATTCCACAGGAAGGGAGTCAACGAACATGGACGGAGAGCGTGCCGCACCAATCAGTAGTACGCGCGGCAGCGCATATCAGAAATAAGTGTAGGCAATGCGCGAAATGCTTCTAAGAAATAACTGCTACCAGGGAATGACCTTTTTCAAGCCCTTTTTCTTTTTCTTACTGCTGGATTCGGTGGTGGGATCTGCCTTTGCGGCGCTTCCAGCGGTTGATTCCGCGCTCGTTCCCGTGCTTGTGCTCTCGCTAGTTGTTCCCGGCGAGCTCGCGGCCGGTGCCGGCCGTATTCCTAGCGTCGCAGGAGCAGCGGCGGGGGGTGTCGCTTCCGGATTTGCATTTCCGGGAGCGGCATCGCCTTTGGGCGCATCAGCCGGTGGCGCAGCGGATTCGGAATTCATGGGCGCAGGGAGCGCCGAACCTTCAGGCGCAGGTGCGACAGTGTCCGCCGGAGGTGTATCCGTAGTTGTTCCGGTGCTGATTGGAACTGAAGTATCGGACCCGGCCGGCACGGTCTCGACAGCAACGGAGTTTCCAGATCCGACTCCGCCACCACCCGAAGCAATGGCTCCCGGCGCTGCCGATCCCGGCTTCAAAATATCCACTGCTGACGTCGCCTCGACAGGCGGCTGCAGATTCGGCTGCCCGCTGTGTGCGGCCATCGATACGTCAGGGCTCGAGCGAATCACGCTCATCGTACGCTGAACCAAGGTCGGACGCTGCGCGGCATACTTGCGTTCTTCGACGGCCCGAGCCAGCGCAGCCGGATCGGGCTGCGGCACAGGCACTCCCGCCGAAGTCAGTTTGCCTTTCGCGTCGCCCACGAGTTTCGAATTTGGATACTGCTGGACGATGCGAGCGTAGAGCTTGTCCGCCACTTCGCGGCGCTCGGCCTTGTCGTAAATGTTCCCGGCCATCCAGAGCGCGTCGTCGCTCTTGGTGTAGAGCGGATAGCGGTCAATTATTTCATTCAGGCGCGCCAACGCGGCGCGATACGACCGCGGCCCTTTGACGTAGTAAAATTGCGCCACGCGGAAATCGCCTTCCGCGAGAATTTCCTGTACGTCCCGCAAGTGCTGTTCAGCCTTCGGAACCAGCGGGCTGTTCGGATATTTCAGCAGGAACGACTGGAACTCGTCCTCGGCAAATTGCGCTTGCGAGTCATCGCGGTCCGCTTTTTCCATCATGCGGAAGTGCGCCATGCCAACTTGCATTTGGGCGTACGCGGCCTCATCGAGGAAAGGAAAGAAAGTTTCGAAATCCTTGTAGGTTTCGATCGCTTGCGTCAGGTTCGCGGTGCCGCCTTCTTTGTAAAAGGAATCGCCGATTGCGAGCTTCGCTTTGGCGAGAAATTCGCTGTCAGGATAAGTGTTTATCAGCGTCTGAAGGTCGAGACGCGCTTCGGTGTACTTCCCGTGCTTGAAATCCGCCATCGCACGGTCGTAAAGAATTTTGTCCGGCTCCGCGGAACCCGCGGCCTGAGCGCCGGGAGCGGCCTTCTTTTTCTTTTTCGTGTCTTTTGTATTGTCAGCGGAGAAAGCAACGCCGGCGAAAAGAGCGAAAGCCAGCGTGGCGGCGAGCGAAATTCGAGATTTCTTGGCTATTTTTTCCATCACACCTTCTGTGTCAAGGCATCGTGTGCCAAATCGCGCATTTGCCGGAACGCCGCAGCCGGGTCAGGACTCCTAAAAATGGTGGTCCCTGCGACCAAAGTATCCGCTCCCGCCCGCACGAGCTCGGCGACGTTTTCGAGTCCTACGCCCCCATCCACTTCAATACGAAAAGCGTAATTGTAGCGCGAGCGCAGTTCGCTTAGCTCGCGAATTTTTGCGAACGCGCCGGGAATGAAAGATTGTCCGCCGAATCCCGGATTCACGGACATCACCAATACTGTATCCACCTTGTCGAGCACTTCGCCGAGCGCCGCCACCGGTGTGCCAGGATTAATCACAACGCCTGCTTCCACCTTCATTTCGCGAATCTGGGCCAGGACGCGATCGAGATGCACCGTGGCCTCTTGATGGACCAGGATGCGGTCCGCGCCAGCCTTGGCGAATGCCTCGATGTACTCCTCCGGCCGTTCGATCATGAGATGCGCATCTACAGCCATAGAGGTTGCCTTGCGGAGTGAGGCCAGAACAGGCACTCCCATCGAAATGTTGGGCACGAAGTGGCCGTCCATCACGTCGAAATGGAGCACCGGCGCCCCGGCCTGCTCGACCTTCCGAACTTCGGAAGCGATATTGGCGAGATCCGCCGCAAGGAGAGAGGGCGCGATTTCTATGGGATGCAGTCTCTTCATGTCCCCCTGTAAATTTTAGCACAGCGATGCTGAAGCGGGCGATTTTTGGATTTTTCTGCGCTGGGGGATTTGTGCCACTGCGCGGAAAATCGCCGGCAAGATGCCGCCGCTACGATTGCATTTTTCGTCGTTTTCGGAATCAGTACTTGGTCAGAATGGCGGGCCTTTGTCGAAGAAAGGAATTAAAGCGAGATCGCTTTTTAAGGGGGATTGTCAAGCCAGTCGTCAGAGGCTAGCAACTTTCATTTCCACACCACCGGGAGGGGGCGAGGACTCTTCAGAAGCGCACAGAAGGAAATGCCGTGGGCGGCGCTTTCATCGACCACGTCGAGAGCCACGGTCCGAACCTGATCTCCGTATTTCTTTACTAGGTCTTCGAGGCGGCGGGGTTCGCGGGCGGTTGCAACGAGTCGATCGCCTGACGCGAGGACGGCTCCAGCGATGTTCCAGCCTAAGCCATTTGCGCTGCCCGTTACCAACCATACTTTTGACATGAAAATTCTCCTTTTGCTTTTTGTACCTCTGGGGGCCTAGTCGCCGATAATCGCCTTCGGCTCCAGAAACGACTCCAGGCCGAGCAGGCCGAATTCCCGGCCGAAGCCGGACTGCTTGTATCCCCCAAATGGCGCCAGCGCGTCGTTCTGGAGAGTGTTCACCATCACTCTGCCTGCCTCCAGGCGTGCGGCAACTGCATTGGCGCGTGGCACATTCGACGAAAACACATAGGCGTGCAAACCGTAGTCCGAAGCGTTGGCCAGTCTGACAGCCTGCTCCTCATCGCGGTATGTGAGGATTGAAAGCACAGGACCGAAGATTTCTTCCTTTGCGATAGTCATTTCGTTGCGGACGTTCGCAAACACCGTCGGCTTCACGAAATAGCCGCGATCCAGCCCTTCTGGACGTCCCTCGCCTCCGGTGACAAGCGTTGCACCTTCCTTAAGGCCGATGGAGATATAACGTTGTACGCGGGCCAGATGCCTGCTGTTGGCCATAGGGCCGATGATGGTCTCCTTATCGTGCGGGTCACCGACCTTCATCTTGCCAACAGCTTTTTCAACCAGCTCAATCACCTCCGGCAGGCGCTTCTCGGGAACAAAAAGGCGAGTACCGGCAATGCAGGCTTGCCCGTTGTTCATAAACGCAGCATTGAGCGCCATCGGAACTGCCTCGGCAAAATTGGCATCGTCGAGAATGATCGTCGGGGACTTGCCGCTCAGCGACAGACTGACCCGTTTCATTGTCTCCGTGGCCGTGTGAAGGATGACCTTGCCGATGGCCGTAGAGCCGGTAAACGAAATCCTCGCAACATCGGGATTAGCAGCCAACTCGCCGCCGACAACGTCGCCGCGGCCATTGACCACATTCAGAACGCCGGGCGGCAGACCAGCATCGTGGAGGGCTTCTGTCACCACTTGGGCTTGAAGAGCGCCTAGCTCGCTCGGCTTGATGACCACTGTGCAGCCGGCCGCAATTGCCATCGACAGTTTGCTGCAAATCGTGCCAGCAACACTATTCCAAGGAATGATCAATGCAGACACTCCCACCGGCTCCATCACGACCGAAGAGCGCCCCATACGGCGCACAAAATCGTAGGATTCGAGCGTCTGCGCTGCATCCAGAAAAGCCTGTGAAGAATATTGGGCGATCCAAGTTGCGCGCGAAAGCGGGCCCCCGTATTCCTCGACGGTGATGTCTCGCAGCTTATCGGTCCGGGCCAAAACAGCTTCGTTTAAGCGTTTCAGCATCGCGATACGTTCTTCTTTGGTGGACTTCGCGAATGAAGGAAGAGCCGCTTTCGCCGCCGCAATCGCACGCCGGGTATCCTCGGCGTCGGCAAGGATCAGCGTCGCGATAACGGCCTCCGTGGTCGGGTTAATCAGCTCTGCAACTTCAGTGCCGTGAGGCTTCACAAAGCCGCCGTCGATATATAGCTGTTCGATTCTGCGCATTGTTTTCCTCGCCCTGTTTACTTGAAGCACTGGTCTGTTCTCGCATCCTCAGGCAGTCCGAATGGTGCCGCCGTCAATTACATTAAAGGGTTCCGCGAATGCGGTCCGTTATTCGGAGACTTGAAGATCAATCTCAGCGCCTGATTCCACGCGCGAGCCCGGCGCAGGTGTTTGCCCTGCGATCAAGCCGCCTTCGAGATTGCTGTACGGAGCGACGTTCAGCTTCTCAAGTTTCAGCCCGGAAGTCGTGATCCGCGCTTCGGCGTCGCTCAGCGGAAGCCCTTGCAGATCCGGCATCACGTATGCCGCTGGCCGCTCGCCGAGCGAAACCAGCAAATCCACGCGCGAACTCTGCACGTCTTTTGCGCCGGCAGGTGGTTCCTGCATGATCGCTGTATCCGGCGGGACATCGGGGAAATAGCCGTTGGACACTTCGCCCAACTGCAATCCGCTGCGCAGCAGTTCGATGCGGCCCGCCCGGATGCTCTTCATCACCAGATTCGGAATCGTCGCTTCCTGCGGCCCGAGGCTCAATGCCACGTGGGCCCACTGCCCAACTTTCACGCGCATTCCCGCCGGCGGGCTCTGCCGCACCACGGCATCCACCGGTTGCGCGCTGTAAATCCGGTCTTCGACCTTGACGCCAAGCCCTCGCGCTTGCAGCGCAGCCTGCGCGTCGTTGAGTTTTTTCCCGGACACATCGGGCATGATGACTTCACGGCCTTGCACAGCGAATCGCATGGCCGTAATCGCGCTAAGAAATGCCGCGGACGCGAGTACAAAAATCATTAACGCCAGACGTCCGAACCACTGAATACGCTGCGGAATACTCATCAGGAATCTTATTGTGTGCGAGTCCAAGCCGAGGGGCAAGCGATAGCAATTCCAGGGTCAAACACATTCGCGCTCTTTTCGATTCTTGCGCCGGGGCGGTTATCAACGGCTAATCGCGCTCAGATCAGATCAGCCAGCCGCGCCAGCAACAGCCGCAAGCCTTATCGTGAGCTCGAACCTCGGCGCACTCTTTCAGCTCGGCTTAATGTTCTGATTCACGCGAAACAGGTTCGCCGGATCGTACTTCTTCTTGATCTTGGCCAGCCGCGCGTAGTTCTTACCGTACGTCGCCCGGATGCGGTCGTCGCCTTCCTCCATCATGAAATTCACGTACGCCCCGCCCGCCGAATATGGGTGGAGCGCGTTCCAATAATCGCGCGCCCAGGAGGAAATCTTCTCCTTGCTCACCGGGTCCGGGTCTACGCCCACTACCACCTGCGCCCATTTAGCGTCGCGGTAGGCCCACGGCGTGGCCGAGTTCTTGACGCGGCTTGTTGCTCCGTCGATGGGATAGAGATGCATCGTCGAATGCATGGTCGGCAATTTGGCTGCGTGCTTGACGTGCAGCGCGATGGCTTCATCGGTGAGCGTGCGCACGAAATCGGCCTTCCAATACCATTGCATGCCCGGCGGATAGAGAGCATCGAACAAACTCTGCAGCACAGGATGCGGAATCGGGCCGACCAAGTCGAGCGCGGGAGCCTTGAAGCTCCGGATCGGCTTGAACACCTGCTCCGCCTTCTTGATTGGTCCGGTGTAGCACCACACGATGCCGCACATCTTCTTGTGGTACAGATGCTCGGGAAAGGGCGGCCACGGCGGCACGGTGTGGAACGCAAAGAACCCGTAAACGTCATCGGGCGCCTTTGCCATGAAGCTGCGGTACCAGCGCATCATCTCCGCTGCATCTTCCATCGGCCACAGCATCGGCCCGCCGTAATCAGTGTGCACCGGCTGGCCCTTAAACAGAAACGACGTCGCGACGCCGAAGTTGCCGCCCCCGCCGCGCACCGCCCAGAAAAGGTCAGCATTTTCTTTGGCGCTGGCGGTGACGAATCTCCCGTCGGCCAGCACCATTTCGACGGCCAGCAGATTGTCGATGGTCAGACCGTAGCGACGCGTCAAGTAACCGATTCCGCCGCCCAGCGTGAGCCCAGCCACGCCGGTCGTCGAAATGATGCCCGAAGGAACGGCGAGGCCGAACGCGTGCGTGGCATGATCCACGTCGCGCCAAAGTGCACCGCCCCCGACCAGCACGGTCCTCTTCTTCGGGTCCACACGAACATAATTCATCGGCGAAAGATCGATCACCAGTCCGTCATCGCACACTCCCAGCCCGCCCGCGTTGTGCCCGCCACCGCGGATGGCGACCAGCAGCTTCTGCTCGCGGCCGAATTTCACAGCCGTCATGACATCGGCCACGTCGGCGCAACGCGCAATCAGCCGCGGTCGCCGGTCGATCATCCGGTTGTATACCTTACGAGCCGCTTCGTAGCTGGTATCGCTTGGCTCGATCAGCTCTCCGTGCAAGCTGGCCCTGAAAGCTGCAATCGTCGTCCCGTCCGGCATCGTTACCTCGATTCCCGAAGATTTGACGGTTTTTCTTACGATGGATGAGTGCATAGCCGCACTCATATAGCATGTGACCGAGCAAACCTTGCGTCACTACACATCTGAGTAAGATAAATCACGGGTGTGGTCGTCGTCTAGACTGACTTCTATCCCATTCATAGTTTGACGCCCCTCTGCGACGTGCCTATACTGCAGCCCGCCATGAATTCGGGTCCGAGGAGGACTGTTATGTTGAAACTCTCGCTGGTCGCTTTCCTGATTGCCGCGTCGGCCACTGCCGTCTTTGCGCAAGAAAATGGGAAGGCTCATCAACCCACGCTCACTCCGCAAACGAGCGGCACTACGCAACTGCTGATTGCCGTAAGTCCCGTGGACTCCCGCGTGGTGTGGGCAGCCGGTGCTGGCGGCACGTATGTGGTGACGACTGACGGGGGAGAAACCTGGACGGCGGCCGTCGTGCCCGGAGCCGAATCCCTGCAATTCCGTGATGTGTACGGCGTGAGCGACAAGATCGCGTATTTACTGTCCATCGGATCGAACACCACAGACTTTCGCATTTACAAGACTGTGGATGGTGGCGCGACCTGGACGATTCAGTTCACGAACTCGTTCGCAAATGCTTTCTACGATTGTTTCGCGTTCTGGACTCCGATTCGCGGCATCGCGCACAGCGATTCAGTGAACGGAGTATTTCCAGAAATTCGCACAACCGATGGACTGACCTGGCACTCCATCGCCGCGAATATGCCGCCTGCGCTGCCGGGCGAAGCTTCGTTTGCGGCGAGTGGAACTTGCACAGCAACCGAGGGAGAACAGAATGCGTGGATCGCCACGGGCGGATCAACAATAGCGAGGATCTTAGCCACACGAGATGGCGGCAACACCTGGAACGCATACGACACACCGCTGGTCAGCTCGCCTAGCGCGGGCGGAATCTCGGTGGCCTTCCGGGACGGCCGTCATGGAATCCTCGGCGGCGGCGACTTATCCTCAAACACTTCCGCTGACGCGGCAACGTCGGATGATGGCGGACAAACGTGGACTCTTACAAACACGCCTCCCACACCTGGAGCAATATTCTGCCTCGCCTACATTCGCGGCAATCGCCATCACGACGATGGAGAATTCGACCACGAGCACGACCGCACCGTTGTGATTACCGCTGAGACGCAGCCGAATTTCACTTCCGGATCTGCGGCCTGGACTCCCGATGAAGGCCGCACTTGGTTTGAACTACCGACAGTGAGCGGCTACTGGGCGGTCGCGTTTGCGAATCCGAAAGCTGGGTGGTTCGTTGGCAATAACGGCCAGATTCTGAAGATTAGCTTCTAAGAATCTGGCGACCGGCATCGACAAAAAATCACGGCGCTTGCTGAGGAGACCGTACTTTTTCGCTTGGGGCTCTTGCCGAGTCAGGCGAATTAGCCAGGGCCACGTTGCATTTCCATAGCGCGAAGGATGTTCGCGAGGCCGTCCTCGGAGAAGGCGGCCTGAAGGGCATCCCATGCGTCTACGGCGGCCGGTTCAGCGCGGGCAAACATCGCGGCCTCCCAGTCGTGAACTGCAGTTTGCCAGTGCTCGTTTCCCGCCAGCGCGAGAGCGAGTTCGGCACCGTCCTGCATGGCGAGATTACAGCCATCGCCGCCGAAGGGAGACATCAGATGGGCCGCGTCGCCCAGCAGAGTGATGCCAGGTCGATTGTCCCAGCGATGCCCAGCCGGCAGAACGTGGATCGCTCGAGGCGTTATCCTGCCGTCACTCTTGTAGATGAGTTCAAGTAGGATTTCCGACCAGCCGCTGAAGTGAGCCGCCAGGCTGGCTTTCATCGCCTCAGGGGACGACATATCGAGACCACCCGTTTCGATCCAATCTTGGGGCGCTCGCAGGGCAGCGTAAATTCCAAGTCTCGCGTTAGCACCGCGATGGCCGATCAGCGCTTTCGAGTCTCCAAGTGCGAACATCGAGCCGCGCCCGATCACGCGTGCCAGTTCGGGGTAACGGGTGTCAGCGTCATCAATACCCATCTCGACAAAGGCTACTCCGCTGTAAATGGGTCGTGCTTGCGAGACGAGCGGCCGCACACGCGACCACGCGCCATCTGCTCCGATCACGAAATCGAAGCTGTCGCTCGTGCCGTTCGGGAATACAAGTTGGTAACGCCCATCGTCCTGACGCTCGATGGCACCGAGCTCGTGGTCCCAATGTATGACGCCGGCCGGAAGGGAATCGAGCAGCATCTGCCGAAGCTGCCCGCGGTCGACCTCCGGGCGATTCTTTCCCGTAATGTCATCGTCAATGAATCGCAGTTTTCCATACTTGTCGTAGACGCGACTCTCCTGATCTTCATACCGGGCGATATGCTTGAACTCGGTGGTCAATTCAGCGCACTCGATTGCGTACTGGCCGGATGTACCATGCATATCGAGCGACCCTCCCTGAGGGCGGAACGAGGAAAATTTCTCGCGTTCGAAGACCGAGGCACGGATTCCACGCAGGTGGAGGACACGAGCGAGTGTGAGACCGCCGGGGCCGGCTCCAACCACGGCGATGCGGGGTTTGTGCATGGGTCGCTCTTAGGAGGGAGCTTACCCGAGCCGCTTTGCGTCGGATTTCAAATTGAAATTCCGGATTAGGCGGTGCAAATACTTGGGGTGAATACCGAGGAGGCGGGCGGCCTCGATCGGACTGCCGTCGGCTTCGTCCAGCGCCGCGAGAACGAGCTCTTTTTTCGTCCGGTTCACAGTTTCGTGATAACGCGCCGCGGCCAGTCCTGATGATTGCTCCTCCAGCAGGGCGTTGGGCAGGTCTTCGGGAAGAATTTCGTCAGTGAGCCCCATTACGATCGCGTGCTCGATGGCGTTCTCCAGTTCGCGAACATTGCCCGGCCAACTGTATTGCATTAAGAGAGCCCTCGCTTCTCCAGCGATGCCTTTGAAGCCGCGCTTGCACTTCGCCGAATATTTATTGGCGAAATGCAGGGCAAGGATTGGAATGTCTTCGCGATGCTCGCTCAGCGGGGGCAAAGCTACGGAAACCACGTTCAGGCGAAAATACAAGTCCTGCCGGAATTCACCCGCCTTGATCGTCTCTTCCAAATTTTTGTTGGTCGCGGCCAATACACGCGCGTTGAATGGGAGCAAGCGGGTTCCCCCGAGACGTTCGAATTCCCGTTGCTGCAAGACGCGCAAGAGTTTGGCTTGCAGCAGCGGAGCCATCTCCCCGATTTCGTCGAGGAACAGCGTCCCATCCTCGGCGACTTCGAACTTGCCCTTCTTGGTCGCGGTCGCGCCCGTGAAAGCGCCCTTTTCGTGGCCGAAGAGTTCGCTCTCGAGCAACGCTTCCGGTATCGCAGCGCAGTTGATGGCGACGAACGGCTTGCCAGGCCGCAAACCGTTAGCGTGAATCGCGCGGGCCACGAGTTCCTTGCCTGTTCCGCTCGCGCCGCGAATGAGCACCGTCGAGTCGGTCGCCGCTACGCGCGCGATGAACTCATTGACTCGCAGTATCGGTCGGCTATTTCCGATCAGAGTACTCTCGGACTTAATACCTGCCTGCAGACGCTGGTTCTCGGCTCGCAGAGAATCCAACTTCGATAGATTCTCCAAAGTGACGGCGGCAATGCGGGAAACCGAGCTAAGGAAATAGGCATGGTCCTCGCTGAAGGCCGGCGAAGCGACGGGTGAGCTGAGGTAGATCACCCCAACGATTCTCTCAATCCCGATGAGCGGCACGCACAACACGTGCTCGGCGGACGCCGTGTCAGCCGAGGCCGCGGTGAAGATGGCGGAGCGTTCCCACGTTGCCTGACGCACCAACTCCTCCCGGATAACCATTTCTGGCTGTGACAGGGAGTTTCTATTCCATGTACAGGGCGCGCTGGGATCGTCGTTCGCGCTCGACTGAAGCACGATGGCGCCTTGCGCGGCCGGCACCACTTCGGAAATCAGCGTCAGCAACTCGCGCTGCATCGCTCGCGTATCGCGCGTGGAATTGATCACGTTCGCAATTTTTAAAAATGCGCACAGATCGCGCGCCACCCGGCCGATCCCTGTGGAATCCGCCGGCAGGCCAGCGTCATCGAGCGACATCGTTTTCAACACGGTATCCGACGAATCGCTACCGGGGCCGGATGAAAGCGCTCGCGGGTCATCGGCGCCGATGAGAAACACAAATTCCGCAGCACCGATACAAATTCGGTCGCCATGCTGAATGGTTTTGCGGCTCACCGCGGTTCCGTTGACGAGAGTTCCGTTGTGACTATCGAGATCGGCGATTTCAAACACGGCGCTAGATGCCTCGCTGACCGAGCAATGTCTTCGCGAAACCTTAGCGTCTCTCACCTCAATTTGATTGGAGGAATCCCGTCCCAGAAACAGCGGGCCATCCTTGACCTCCCAGACCATACCTCTGGGCAGGCCGGAAATCGCAACTAGCCTCGGATGAATAAGTCCTCCCTCGGGCACAGTGTAGCTGAATTTGTGGAAGCATCGCCGCCGAATCCGCTCCGAATGCGCCTCCGCATCCACGTTCGCGTGCCGCGGTAGCCGAAAAGCTACTCGCGGTAGCTGTTCCACTACCCAGCGATAACCCGTTGATCTTGCCTCGAATTTCTGTATGTGCCTATGCCGCTGCAAAATCAGCAGATTAGCCGGGCAGGAGCCCAACTTCGCATTTGGCCAGGAGCATGCATTATCTCAATGCGTCCGAGCAAACTTACAGCGAAGGCGCTGAAAAGTTTGAGAGACAAATTCAGTTTGGGTTCCACTGAAAGGAGCCCCAAGGAGGATGTTATGAATCGCAACCTTATCGGGATCATTTCGCTTGTGGCTCTGACCGTGCTCCTCAACGCCACCGTTGCCAACGCCCAGGCCCGCCTGAGCGCCAAAGTGCCTTTCGCTTTCACGGTAGGAACAGCGCAACTGCCGGCCGGCTGCTACCAGATCATCTCGATGCAAACCGATAGTTCGATCATGCTGCGCAACTGCAAGACCGGCGCGGCCGTGGTCTCGCAGGTCCGCCCGGAATATCCTCGCGACACTAAGTCGCAGATGGTGTTCCACCGCCTTGGCAACCAGTACTTTTTGTCCGAGATCTGGGGAGCCGCTGGAAACGCCGAAGTCACACTGCCAGCCTCGAAGCAAGAACAGGAGCTTCAGACTGCCGCTCGCCAATCGCAATCCGGCAAAGAGGTCGCGATTGTTCTCAACTAATGAATGGTTCGGACTCAAACGAAGAGAGCCGGAACTCGGGTTCCGGCTCTTTTCGTTTTTGCGCGTCCGAACGATCAATCAATTGCGATGCATCGGTGCAATCGCATGTTTATGCGCGTTTCTCGATGGCTACGGAAAAAAATCCGTCGGTATGCTGTTCGGGCGGGAATGTTCGGAACGCGCCGCTGGCATCGAAAAAAGAAGCTGCGCTGGCGCCTGGCGCGAGATGCGGCGCGATGGCGGCTTCCATCTCCGCGCGGGGCACTCGCTGAAAATCTTTCCACTTCGACAGCACCTCTCCAATCACACCTTCGTTCTCTTCGAATTCGAGCGAGCAGGTGGAGTAAACGAGCCGCCCGCCGTCCTCTAGTTGTGCGAGCGCTGATACGAGCATCGCAACTTGGCGATTGTGAAATTCCGCGAGATCACCCGGCTTCAATCGCCAGCGGATTTCGGGGTTCCGCGCGAGCGTGCCGGTTCCAGAACAAGGCGCGTCCACCAGAATGCGCCTAAACTTTTGCCGGAAGGGAAGAGGTCGCGTCGCGTCAACTCTGGCGAGGCGCACGCCGGTCAATTGCACGCGCTCGAATTGCTTTCGCATTTCGCGAAGACGGTGCGCATGAACGTCTGTGGCAACCACGAGAGCGCAAGGCCCCACCGCTCGTGCCAGCGTCATGGTTTTTCCGCCCGGGGCGGCGCAGAGGTCGAGCACCGAGTCGCCTGACTCAACATTCAGCAATCGCGGAATGATTTGCGAAGCTTCGTCCTGCACCGAGATGTGGCCTTTGCGAAATACAGCTGAGTTCGAAATGTTTCCGCCGGCGGCGTGGAACGCCTCGCGAAGCCAGCGTCCCGGCGCGATCCGAATGCCTTCGCGTTCAAGCGTCTTAATGTCCGCCTCGCGGTCTTCTGGAAAAGCAAACGCACCCGCCGTTTCAGGCGCGCGGTTATTTGCTTCGAGCAGAACGATCGCCCGCCACTCGCCGAATTCCTTCAGCCATCGTTCGATGAGCCACGCGGGATGTGAATAGAGAATTTCGAGATGCTCCGCTTGCGGCAGATCGCCCGGGATTAGCGATGCCACTGGAGTCCGCGAATTCTCAGCCGCTCGCCTTAGAACGGCATTGACGAACGTGGTAGCGGATCGTTTTCGCGCTTTCTTGACGAGTTCGACTGATTCGTTCACGGCGGCGCGAGCGGGAATGCGATCGAGGAAGCGAAGCTGGTAAACGCCCAATCGAAGCGCGATGGCGACCTCGAGGTCGAGCGCGCTGCCGCGTTTTCGCGTATACGTACCAATCAGAAAATCGAGAAGGCGCTGCTGGCGCAAAACGCCCATAGTCAGTTCGGTTGCAAGCCCCGCATCCTCAGATCTAATCTTCGCGGTTAGTTCGGCGTGAAGCAGGTCGCTCGCGAACGCGCCTTGGGATTCCACGCGCGAGAGAATGTCGAAGGCGATTTGGCGGGCTTTGCTGACGGGCATGATGTGGTTTTCGTTTCGCTCGCGATGCCGCGTGCGATTTCCGCGGCGGATTGTTTAGCCGCCAAATATCTCGCCGGGCTTGAGATGCGCGCCGTTAACAAAATCGCGCGCCGCAATTCGTTTCCGGCCCTCGAGCTTCACGGCCTCGAGGCGCAGCGAAGTTCCATCGGCGCACGCGACGAACGCCTCGCTCGCTGAAAGTGAGATTGTCCCGGGAGTCTGCGGGGTTTTCTCGCGTTCAATTTCAATCGGCCGGCCCCAGAGCTGGCAAAGTTGACCGCGAAATTTCGCGTATGCGCCGGGCCACGGCTCCAGCCCGCGAATTCGGTTGTAAATCGCCTGCGCGCTCAAATTCCAATCAACGCTGCCGTCTTCTTTTTTCAGCGGCCGCGCGTGCGTCGCGAGCGACGGGTCCTGCGGCTGCGGCTGAACCTCACCGCGGTCGAGTTTCCGCAAAGTGCTCACGATTAATTCAGCGCCCGCTTCAGCCAGACGCTTCGAAAGCTCGGGAGCAGTTTCGTCTGGGCCGATTTCAATCTCCGTTTTTTCAAGCATTGGGCCTGTATCGAGTCCTGCGTCGATCCTCATGGTCGTGACGCCTGTGCGCGTTTCGCCGTTGACGATGGCCCACTGAATCGGCGCGGCGCCGCGATAGCGGGGAAGCAGCGAAGCATGGACGTTGATCCATCCGAGGCGCGGGATATCAAGCAGTACGCCAGGAATAATCTGGCCATAAGCAATGATGACAATAGCATTGGGCGCCACATTCGTAATGAAATCGCGCGCAGATACGGATCTGATCTTTTCTGGCTGAAAGACATGAAGGCCCGCGTCGATCGCCAACTCTTTCGCCGGCGGCGCCGCCATTTCCCGCCCGCGTCCGCGCGGACGATCCGGCTGCGTGATTACTGCCTCGACGGAAATGTCCGGCGCGGCGACCAGCGCGCGCAAAGCTGGCAGCGCAAATTCCGGGGTGCCGCAAAAAATTATGCGGAGCGCCACGGCGGAATTACCAATCCCCGGCTTTTTTCAATTTTCGGATTTTGCGCTTGATGAGATCGCGCTTGAGCATGCTGACGTGCTGGATGAAGAGAGTCCCGCCGAGGTGATCGATTTCGTGGCAAAACGCACGCGCCAAAAGCCCCTCGCTGCGCATCTCGAAATCTTTGCCTGCCGCGTCTTGGGCTTTGATCGTGACGTACAAGGGCCGCACTACGTAGGCGCGGAATCCCGGCATGGAGAGGCATCCTTCTTCCTCGCGCTGTTCGCCGTCGACGTGAACGATGATCGGATTCGCGCAGACAATCTTCGCTTCGGGATTCTTTCCATTCGAGACGTCAATCACAGAAAGCCGCAGGCTGACGCCGATTTGCGGCGCAGCCAGCCCGACGCCATTCGCCGCGTACATGGATTCGAACATGTCCGCGACGAGCTTTTGCAGCCCCTCGTCGAATTTTTCCACGTGCTTGGCGGGAGTTTCGAGCACCGGGTCGCCATACTTCACAATCGGATGAATCATCTTTTGAGTTTCCGTCGAGCGAGAATTGTTTCCTGTTTTTAGAACTCGTCCAATTGCTTTTGAAACCCGTCGTAATTCCGGCGCGTCTCTCCGAGCGAATCGCCGCCAAACTTTTCGAGAAATGCCGCCGCCAGCACGGTTGCCACCATCGCTTCGCCCGCCACGCCTCCGGCAGGGACAACGCAAATGTCCGAGCGCTCGTACGCCGCCTTTAAGGGCTCTTTGCTGACGAGATCGGCGCTCATCAGCGGGCGGCGCAACGTCGAAATCGGCTTCAAATATCCGCGCACCACCACGTCTTCGCCGTTCGTGATCCCGCCTTCGAGCCCGCCGGCGCGATTGGCGCTGCGCTGAAATCGCTTGCGCGCGCCGTCGTAGGCAATTTCATCCTGCACTTCGGAGCCGAGGCTACCGGCCGCCGCCACGCCCGCGCCGATCTCGACGGCTTTGACGGCTTGGATGGCCATCACCGCTTGCGCCAAGCGCCCGTCGAGCTTCTCGTCCCATTGCGCGTGCGAGCCGAGCCCCGGGGGAACTCCGTGCGCGACAACCTCAAACACGCCGCCGACGGAATCACCGGCACGAAGCGCGTGATCCACTTCGGCCTTCATCTTAGATTCTGTGGCTTCGTCAACACAGCGCAGCGGCGATTCGAGATTTGCGCAAACCGCCTGGATTTCCTCCCAGGAAGCAGCGCGTTCCATGCGAATGCGGCCGACCCCCACCGTGTGGCTCAAAATTCCAATTCCAAATTCGCGCAAGAGCAGTTTTGCAAATGCGCCCGCCGCCACTCGCGCAGCCGTCTCGCGCGCAGACGCCCGCTCCAGAATGTATCGCGCATCATGGAAATTAAATTTGAGCGCGCCGGCGAGATCCGCGTGTCCCGGCCGTGGCGACGTGAGCGCCTTCTTGCTATCGTCCGCCCCCTCCGAGTCTTCGACGGGAAGCGCCTTCTCCCAATTGGGCCAGTCGCGATTCTCTATGCGCACGGCGATCGGCGCGCCAATCGTCTTGCCGTGCCGCACTCCCGCAAGAATATCCGCGCGATCTTTTTCGATGCGCTGCCTGCCGCCGCGCCCGAAGCCGAGTTGCCGCCTGTGCAGTTCGCGGTCAATAAATACGAGATCCACGGGCACGCCCGCAGGCAGTCCCGAAATCCAGGCAATCAGCGCCTGGCCGTGCGATTCTCCCGCGGTAAAGAATCGGACCATTGTCTGTGAGCGCCCGCGCACAGGCGCGAACGTTGCATTCTACCGGACGCATACCTCGCGGTAAAGCCGCGCCGCGCGTGGGTAGTGTCCTGATTTGCCCCAGGGCTGCCGAGATCCTTTGCGTTACCCCTGACATGGCAGCGCGCGACTCTGATAGGCTGAGGACGCTTCACGAATTGGGAGCAGACTTCCCATTTACGGAGAGAAAATGGAAATCACATCGATCGGCTCGACTCTACCTGGGATCACGCATCACCGGGCACAGGTGAACGGAACCAAGCTGCACTATATAGCGGCGGGAAAGAGTGGATCTCCGATCCTCCTGGTCCACGGGTTTCCCGAGACCTGGTGGACGTTCCGGAAGCTCATTCCGCTGCTCGCGTCGAGCCACCGCGTCTTCGCCGTCGATCTGCGTGGCTTTGGCGATTCCGACAACGAGCCGGGAATGTATGACAGCAAAACCTCAGCCGAAGACCTGCACCTCCTCATCGAACAGCTTGAGGTTGGCCCAGTCCACATCACAGGGCAGGACATCAGCGGGGCAACCGTATTCCGACTCGCCACGACACACCCGGAGGACGTACGCAGTTTCACCGCGATCGAGATGGGCTTGGCTGGGTTCGGCCTCGAAATCCTGGCCGACATTACCCACGGCGGCGCCTGGCATATCGGCGTTCTCGCGGCCCCCGGCATCCCGGAAATGCTGCTCGCCGGCCGCGAGCGCGAGTTCTTGGGACAATTCGCATTCCCAGCTTTGAGCGCGACCCCAGGAGCGATTACCGAGACCGACGTCGACGAGTTCGTCCGGACCTACGCGCGCCCCAACGGCTGGCGCGGAGCGATCGGCCTCTATCAATCGATGCTACAGGAAGGTGCAGAAATCAAGGCTCTCGCCAACTCGCACGCTCTGACCGTGCCAGTACTTGCAGTCGGCGCAGGCGGAGGACCTTTCACGCTCGGCACGATGTCGCAAGCTGCGGCGACCGAAGTTCGCTCGGTGTCGATCGACGGGGTAGGCCACTACGCCGCGATGGAGGCTCCCGACGAGTTGGCGAAAGCTATTCTCGACTTCGGCGGAGCGGTCGACGCGGCCTAACTGCGCTGAAGCCCCAAGCATTGCTCGTGACAGGCGGCCTCACAACTTCCGATTTCGAAAGATTGTCTTTGCGATTTAGGCATTTGATGTCCTTGCTTTTTACCCCGCGCTTCGCAAGCGCGCGAGACAGCTTGACGCCCCGCGTCGCGGACGCTACGCTCTGTGCGACCGGCACCACGCATGTGACAAATGACGCTTGACTCGAGCGACACCCAGAGCTTCTTCGGCCTTGTGTCGGATTCCCTCAAACGCCAAGTCCTGGCCTTCCAGGACTACACGCTCCTTGTCGTCCGCGCGATTGCCAACATTTTCACACCTCCGTGGTATTGGACCGACACGATGAGCCAGATGGACGCCATCGGCGTCGGCTCTTTGCCGATCGTGGTCACCGCAGGCTTCTTCATCGGCGTCGTGCTCTTGTTGCAGACGGCTGCTCAGTTTCAACGCTTTGGAGAGACCGCGCTGACCGGCGACATCGTATCGCTCGCGCTAGTTCGCGAGCTCGGGCCGACGATCACCGCGCTTCTCGTCGCCGGCCGGAACGCGTCGGGAATTGCATCGGAGTTGGGTTCGATGGTGGTCACGGAGCAAGTGGACGCGATGCGCGCGCTCGGCACCGATCCTTCGCGCAAGCTCGTCACCCCGCGCGTGGTTGCCACCATTCTCATGTTGCCGCTGCTCACTGCGATCGCGGATCTGGTCGGCCTGATCGGAGGCTTCCTCGTCTCGGCGTTGCAACTTCGCTTAGCGCCTGCCGAGTTCTGGCATCGCGCCATAAACGTCCTCTCCTTCGGCGATTTGATGCAGGGCGGCGCGAAACCGCTGATTTTCGGGCTGATTATTTCGACGGTCGGCTGCTACTTCGGCTTGGCGGTTCGCGGCGGCACTCAGGGCGTCGGCCGCGCAACCACCACCGCCGTAGTGGTCTCGTCGGTTGCGATCATCGTCGCCGATTCATTTCTCTCCAAGCTGTTCCTCTACATGTTCTGAGTTCGATGGCCGCGCCCCATTTTCAGCCGACTCGATTCCATCCGAACCGTTTTGCGCCATTCCGACTTATAATTCAGCGCATGCTTGGACCCCTTTCGCGGGCGATGCTGAGCCGGCCCCCGTTTTATTCTGCGATGTGTCCGGGGCAGGCATGAGCGATGCGCCTGGCGCGAAGCCGCTCGTCGTGTTCCGCGACGTTCACCTCGGCTTCGACGACGGTGAAGTTCTGCGCGGAATCTCCTTCGAGATCGCCGAGGGAGAAACGAAAGTTCTGCTCGGCGAAAGCGGCTCCGGCAAGACACTCATTCTCAAACTCGCTGCCGGGCTCGTCCGCGCCGATTCCGGCGAAATCGTGGTGATGGGCCAGAACATTGAAGCGATGAGTGAAGCGCAGCTACTCGAATTCAGGCGGCAGATCGGTTTTGTCTTTCAGGAGGGCGCGCTTTTCGATTCGCTTAGCGTCGCGGACAATGTTGCATTCCGGCTTCACGAAGAGAACGTGGACGAAAGTGAAATCGAGGAGCGCGTGCGCGAAGCCCTTCGTTTCGTCGAGATGGAGCAGGCCATCGACAAATTTCCAGATGAGCTTTCCGGCGGGATGCGCCGCCGCGTATCCATTGCGCGCGCGCTCGTAAATAAGCCTTCCATCGTCTTCTATGATTCGCCGACCGCCGGTCTCGATCCCGTGACTTCGCAGACGATCATCACGCTGATCATGCGCCTGCGCGACACGCTGGGCGTGACGTCAACCGTTGCCACGCATCGGCTACAGGACGCATTCGGCCTGGCGAATTATCGTTTCGACGCGGACTCTGACAAGGTCGTCGCGCTCTCGAAAAATGGCAGCCGCAGCCCGGCGCATCCGACCAATGTGATCGTCTTGCGCGAAGGCCAAATTTATTTCCAGGATGCGGCGGACACATTACTGAAATCCAAGGATGCATATCTAAAGCAATTTCTCGCGTCAGCGGAATGAATTGGCAGGAAGCTTCGTAGCTCAGGAGGGATACGATGGCGCAACGGAAGCAACTAACTTGGACTGAGTTGCGTGTGGGCGTGTTCGTGCTGGTCGGCTTGTTCGTCATGGCTGCGGCAATTTTCTACGTCACCGGCGGAGGCACGTTCGGGCCTAAGTACCGGCTGACCGCCTATCTGCCGGAAGTGGAGGGCTTGAAAGTTGGCGCGCCCGTCGCGCTAAGCGGCTTCGAGATCGGCACCGTCGAGGCCATACGCCTCAATCCCAAGCCTGTGGACCCTCGCCATAACATTGAGGTCGTCATGCGCATTGACAAGCGCTATCAGTACAGCATTCGCTCCGATTCCATCGCCAGCCTCGTCACGCAGGGACTTCTCGGAGATCGCTACGTCAACGTCACGCGCGGAATCACAGGGCAGCCATTGCCCTCCGGCGCGGTGGTGCAAACCTCGGAAGAGAAAGCCATGCAGCAGATTGTCGAGCGCGGCGTCGAACTCGAGGAAAACCTCGGCACGCTCACCGATCAAGTGAATTCGATCGTCGTCAATCTGAAGCAAGGGCACGGCACGCTCGGCAAGCTGCTCAACGACCCCGAGCTTTACAATCATGTAAATGCGACGGTGGCTAGAGCGGACGCGATGATCGCAAACGTGCAAGCGGGGCAGGGGACGATCGGAAAGCTCGTCGCCTCGGATGAGTTGTACACCAAGGTGGACACGACGATCGGACATGCGCAGGATATTCTGGGCGCCATCCAAGAGCAAAAGGGCACAATTGGAAAACTTGTGTACGATCCAGAGGTCTATCAGAGCGCCAAGGATTTTATTGCGAATGGAAACTCGGTGATTGCCAACGTACAGGCGGGGAAGGGAACTCTCGGGAAACTGGCTACCGACGATACGCTTTTCGCGAATCTGCGCGACGCCTCGGCGAATGTTCGCGACGCCACGGCCAAACTGAATTCCACGCAGGGCACGGCCGGCAAATTATTCACCGATCCTAAGCTCTACGACAATCTGACCGGGGTGACCGGAGACATGCGCGACCTGATTTCGGATTTCCGGCAGAACCCGAAGAAGTTCTTGCACGTTAAGATTTCCATCTTTTAACTCAAACTTCGGAAGCAGCGATTCGGCTGGCTAGCCGCTCGGGCAAAGAATTTCCGGCGGCCAGCAAACATCTTTCGAAATTCGCGCATCTGTGCACAATACTTGAGGCGGCATACTGCCTCCGGACCAGCTTGGGGAGAAACGGTAAATGACGATGGGGAACACGTGCGCGAACGGCGGCGTCGCAAGATTTGTGGTAGTCGGGGCGCTTTTCGCGGCGTCGGTGGCCGGAATTCTCGCGCGGCCGATGAAGGGCACGCCGTCGCAGCCTTCAGGGAGACCGATCGCGCCTCGGGCGGGAGTTGCGGCTGGGGGAGCCCGGACTCCGGTGGCTGTTTTTGCAAAAATGTATGGCGAGCTGCCGCTTCGCTTCGAAGCCAACCTTGGCCAGACCGACAGCCAGGTCAAATTTATTTCTCGCGGGGCTGATTCCGCTCTTTTTTTGACGGCGACGGATGCCGTGCTCACGCTCGATCAATCTTCCGAAAACGATGACCGCTCGCAAAATCCAACTTCTTCTACAAAATTACTTCGCGAGATGCCAGCGCAGTTGGCGAAACGGAGCCGCGTCGCTTTGCGCATGTCACTTGAAGACGCGAATCGTAGCGCCGAAGTGCGCGGCCTTGAGCCGCTTCCTGGGAAAAGCAACTATTTCATCGGCAACGATCCGCGGCACTGGCGCACGAATGTGCCCGCCTATTCCAAGGTGAAATATCACGGAATCTATCCGGGCGTGGATCTCGTTTATTACGGCAGCCATCGCGCGCTCGAATACGATTTCGTTGTCGCTCCCGGCGCGGATTCCGGACGCATTCGCTTGAAGGTCGCGGGCGCGGAACGCCTTTCGATTTCGCCCGATGGCGATCTCGTCATGAAGGCCGCCGGCGGAGAAGTACAGTTGGAACGCCCGCGAATCTACCAGCGCAATGGGAATATCGAGAAACCGGTGAAAGGCGGCTATTTTCTCGCGAGCGTTGATGAAGTTGGCCTGCGCGTCAGTCCATACGACCGCAAGCTCGAACTCGTCATTGATCCCGTGCTGCAGTACTCGACATTTCTCGGCGGCACGACCTCCGATGCCGCCAATGCAATCGCCGTGGATACGAACGGCGACGCCTACATCACCGGAAGAACGAGTTCGGCGGATTTTCCGACAAGTTCAGGATCTGTTCAGACGTCGCTTCGCGGCGCGACAAATGCGTTTGTTACAGAATTAAATCCCACGGGTAGCGCGGTCGTCTACTCCACGTATCTCGGCGGGACGAATGCGAGTAGCACGAACGGGGACCAGGGAATGGCCATCGCGCTTGACGCGCAAGGCGACGCTTATGTCACGGGCGTTACTGATTCTTCAAACTTTCCGATAGCGAACGCGTTCCAATCCACTCTAAAGAGCGCGGCCGGAGATGCATTCGTCTCCGAGTTGAGCCCGACAGGGTCCGCGCTGCTTTATTCTACTTACCTCGGCGGCAGCGGTAGCGCGGGCGATGTCGGCACAGGAATCGCGGTAGATTCGAACTCTTCGGCGTACGTCACCGGCACGACGACTTCGACCGATTTCCCGGTGCAAAATCCGCTGCAAGGCACCCTCAAGAACGCGGTGAGCGCCGGATTCGTCGCGGAATTTAGCGCGGGTGGCACGACGTTGGTCTATTCCACTTACCTCGGAGGCTCAGGCGCGGCAGGCGACAGTGGCGCTGCGATCGCGGTGGATTCTTCGGGCGACGCCTACGTGACCGGAGCCACATCTTCGACGGACTTTCCGACGACCAGCGGCGCGTATCAAACGGCCCTCAAGGGAACGGGTTTTAACGCGTTCTTCACAGAAATCAATGCGGGCGGCGCATCGTTCGTATACTCGACTTTTCTTGGCGGCTCGACGGCCAATGGCGGGCTCGGGTTCGGCATCGCGCTCGATCCCAGCAACAATGTCTACCTGACGGGTCTCACTTCCGCGTCCGATTTTCCGATTACTGCCGGAGCGGCGCAGAGCACTCTGGCCGGGACGGGCGGACACGCGTTCATCTCCCAAATCACGCCTTCCGCTAGCGGCGCCGCGAGCCTCGGCTATTCCACATTTCTCGGCGGGAGCAACAATGCGGCGACCGCCGACGTCGGGCGCGGGATTGCCGTGGACGTTTCGGGGGACGCAAACGTCACCGGCACGGCGATGTCTGCCGATTTCCCCGTAACTCCGGGCGCGCTTCAGCCCACGCTAAAAAGCGCGGGAGGAAACGCCTTCGTCACGCGGCTGAACGCCACCGGCACGGCGTTTCTTTATTCCACCTATCTCGGAGGCAGCAATGCCCTCGGCGACGCGGGGCAAGGCATCGCTCTCGATCCGAGCGGCGCTGCATATGTCGCCGGGCGAACTTCGTCAGCCGATTTTCCGACCACGAAGGGCGTACTGCGTCCGAATTTTACGGCCGCGAGCGGACAGACGAACGGATTTGTGTCGAAGCTCGCCGCGAATGCCGTCATCGGCATCGTGCCGGGTTCAATTGATTTCGGCGACATTTTGCTGAACAAGTCCGGCCCCGCGCAGATCGTAACCTTCACGAATAATTCATCCGCGCCGCTAACGCTCTCGCCGGCTCCGGCTCTTTCCGGCGCAAACGCATCTGAATTTCAAATCGCGTCAAGCTGCGGGACGCCGGCGTCAACAATCACGTTGCAGCCCAACGCGAATTGCACCGTCACTGTGAATTTCACTCCGGTTACGCTCGGAGCCGCCAGCGCTACCCTCGCATTCTCCGACGGCGATCCAAGCAGTCCGCAAGTCGTGCCACTCACCGGGAACGGATATCTTGATTTCACGATCAGCGCGTCGACTCCCACGGCGCTCAGCGACGGCAATTCCACTACGTTTACCGTCACGGTCACGCCTATTGACGAATCAACGCAGACGGTCGGCATATCGTGCTTGGGAGCGCCCGTTGGCACCACCTGCGTTCTCGCGCCGAACTCACTCACTCTTGACGGCTCGGACGCGGCTTCTTCCATCGGAACCATCACGGTTGCGTCCTCGATAAAAACGGGCGCCGCGCAGGGTTCTACA
>Ga0182018_10001778_pt1 | contig 23453 bp, 25 predicted proteins | sample 812P2MmetaG_FD_120490 | JGI IMG/M metagenome (GOLD analysis project Ga0182018, IMG submission 120490) | Permafrost microbial communities from Stordalen Mire, Sweden - 812P2M metaG | ecosystem: Environmental > Terrestrial > Soil > Wetlands > Permafrost | place: Sweden: Stordalen | collected...
CGATTTTGCGGCGGCCGGCACTTCACGATATTCGCGATGTAGACCTGGTCGCGGCGCAGGCCCATCGCGACGATCATATTATTCAGCAACTGCCCGGCGCGGCCAACGAAGGGCAGGCCCTGCGCGTCCTCATCGGCTCCCGGGCCTTCGCCAACGAACATGAGCCGCGCGTTGGGATCGCCGTCGCCGAAGACGATGGTGTGGCGGCCCGCCGAAAGCGCGCATCGTGTGCAGTCGCCGATGTCGTCGCGGATGGCCTGCAACGCGGCGGCGTGATCCTTCGGTGCAATGGCTTTTTGGGTCTCGGCAATCAAGGTCAGGGATGAGGGCATGAGCGGCGTGGTCTCCAAATCGAGGTGCGCGGCTGGGGCGGCCGCGTCATTTTCTTCTGTATTTGTAACAGTGTCCGTTGCATTAGCGGCGGTCGCGTAGTCGCGGCGGTAAAAATCGAAAACGCCGAGATCGCGGAAGTAGGCGATCCGCGCGCGTACGGCTTGCTCTATCTCGGGAGAAAGCGCCAACCTCAGGCTCCAGATTTTACGGAAATATCGGAATCGGACTCCGACAGCATATGCCTGGGGTGCCGCAATTCCAGAATCTCGTCGAGGATCCGGTCGGCGAGCTCGCGCTTGCTCATTTCGGGGAGTTCCATGGCGCGGTCGCGGGTGAGGAAGGTCACCGCATTGCGATCCGAATCGAAGCCCACGCCCTCACGGGATACGTCGTTCAGTACAATGGCATCGGCTCCCTTGCGCAGCAGCTTGTCGCGGCCATGGGCCAGGGCATCTTCGGTTTCCGCTGCAAATCCGATGATCAGCGTTCCTTTGCGCCGCCGTTCGACGACCTCGGCCAGAATATCCTCGGTCGGCTCGAGCTCCAGGGTAAGCGGTCCGCTGCGGCGCAGCTTCTGTCCGACCTGCACGCGCGGGCGATAGTCGGCGACGGCCGCAGCCTTGATGACGATGGTCGTCTGATCCAGACGGTCGAGCACGGCTCTGCGCATATCTTCGGTCGTGATGACCTGGACCACCTCGGCGTTGGCGGGGGCTCGCAGCGCGGTCGGAGCCGTCACCAGAATCACGCGCGCGCCACGCCGTTGTGCGGCGTCAGCCAGCGCGTATCCCATTTTGCCGCTGGAGCGATTGCCAAGGAAACGCACGGGGTCAATTGCCTCACGAGTTCCGCCTGCGGTGATCAGCACCGTTTCGCCGGCCAGGTCGTTGCGGTGATGCAGGACCCCCAATACTGCTTCCACGATTGCGCCGTTTTCCGCGAGACGGCCGGCGCCGACCATGCCACAGGCCAGATAGCCGCTCTCCGGCGAGACGATGCGGACGTTGCGGCTGGCCAGGGTTTCGAGATTCGCCTGCGTGGCCGGGTGCTGCCACATGTTCACGTTCATGGCGGGCGCGACGATCACTGGCGCGGTCGTGGCCAGGTACATCGTGGTCAGGAAATCGTCGGCGATGCCGTGGGCCATTTTGGCCAGAATATCGGCGGTAGCGGGGGCGATGACGAGGGCGTCGGTGGTCTGCGCGGCGTCGATGTGCTCGATGGCCGATGCTGCTTCGCCTGTGTCGGAATCTTCCGGAGCCCAGAGGCCGGTAATGACTTTGTGTCCGGTGAGGGCGGCGAAGGTGAGCGGCTGGACGAAATGCTGCGCCGCCTGGGTCATGACAACGTGGACGTCGAGAGCGTGCTTTTGCAGGTCGCGGACCAGCTCCGCGGATTTGTAGGCAGCGATGCCGCCGGTGACGCCGACTGTGACCTTCATGAGTACAGGTTACAGGGTGCAGGGCGCAGGGTACAGGGCCAGTTGCAGGCTACGGGTTACGGGTTATAGTGCGGCGACGTACGAGCCAGCAATAGATGGGGAATCCGGTCATTGAGGCGAGGAGGGCGAGGAACCAGTACAGCCACTCGCTCCGGAACGAGAAGGAGTTCGGCGTGAGGTGACCGCCGTTGAGAAGAAGGTAGATGGGGAAAAAGGCGGCGAGACCGATGGCAGCGGCGATGAGGAGGATCACGAGCCAGGGGAGGCGATTGAGAATCCGCACGGGCAGGAGGAAGACGGCGGGGAGGCCGACTACGAGCCAGCCAAGCAGCGAGAAGGTTCCGTAGATGAGTATCAGCCCTGCGTAACCGACCAGAGTATGCCATGCGGGGGGCTCAGAGGGGAAGGAGTGAACCCGAACCAGGCCCCAGAGGTTCGTGATCAGGAAATACGCGACGATGGCGGCGTTGCCTGCGAGGAGGCCGATGAACGCGTAGCCGATGCGCCGGACCCAGCCGACGCGGCGAACAGAGGCTGCCTGCGTGTCAGATATCACGCTTGCCTTTGTGGGGTCAGGAGACGAACTTCGGGATGTCGGGGGCTTCCACTTCCGGCTTCAGGACCGGGACGTCTTCGGTTTTGACGTAGGCGATCTTGCCTGCGGCAATCTCTTCCTGGGCCACGCGGCAGGCTTTCCGCGAACGGCTCGGAACCAGCGGTTCGGCTCCGTTCTGCAGTTGGCGCGCACGCCGCGCCGCCACCAGAACATAACGGAAATTGCTGTCGTAATCCTGCTCGATACTCATCCCTGCTCCTCCAAAACTCTCACCAGCTCACTCGACAGTCGGGCTCAACTCGGGCACACCGAAAGCCTCGAGCACTGGCCTGACCCGACCCTCTGAATTCGCCTGGCGGCAGCTGTCGGCGATCCGGAGCACACGCTCGCGGTCCGCCGGGTTGTCTGCGGCAATGCCGGCGTCTCCGTTGCGCCGAATACGCTCGGCGGACACGATGGCAGTCATTTCTTCCACAGCGCGATCCAGGATGTCGTTGACGAGAATATAGCCATATTCGCGGTAATTCTCAATCTCCTGGCGCGCCTTGGCCAGACGCCGCTCAATGATCTGCTCCTGCACGCTGCCTTCGGCCCGGCTGCGGTTCCTGAGCCGAGTCGCCAGGACCTCCGGCGAGGGCGGCATGAGGAAGATCGAGACCGAGTCCGGCATCCTGGCGCGCACCTGCGAGGCTCCCTGAACGTCGATATCCAGCAGCAGATCGCGGCCTCGCGAGAAGGCTTCCTGCAAAGTGCACCGGGCGGTCCCATAATAGTTGCCGAAGACGTCGGCGTATTCCAGGAACTCGCCGTTCCGGATCATCTGCTCGAAATGTTCGCGGGTGGTGAAGTGATATTCGCGCGAGTCCTGTTCCGATCCGCGCGGACCGCGGGTGGTCCAGGAGACGGAGAACTCGAGGCCGGTGACCAGCGAACGCAGCTGATTGACCAGGGTCGACTTGCCCGACCCCGACGGCGCCGAAATGATGAACAGGATCCCAGCCAAGCGTCTTTCTTCCTCCAGTCGTTCAACAGCGGCCTGCTATTCCTGCCTGCTACTCCAGATTCTGTACCTGCTCCCGGGCTTTCTCAATCTCCGACTTCATGCCCAACCCCGCTTCGGTAATGCGTGTGCCGTTGCCCGCCACGCCGCTGGTCTTGGAAAGCAGCGTGTTGGCTTCGCGGTTCATCTCCTGCAGCAGGAAATCGAGTTTCTTACCCACTTCCCCGCCCTGATCCAGCAAGCCGGTGAAGTGGTCGATGTGGGTTCGCAGCCGCGTTACTTCTTCTTCGACGTCGCTGCGTTCGGCGATGAGCGCGGCTTCCTGCAGAATGCGGTCCTGATCGAAGCCTCCGTCGAGCATGGCCTTCATGCGCTGACTGAGCCGTTCGAAGTACGCCTGCTGCACTTTTTCGCGCAACAATGCGGCTTCGTCCACCAGTTCGCGGAGCCGCGACATGCCGGCGCGCAGCTCGTTGGCGAGCACCGAACCTTCCTGGGCACGCATGGTCTCGAGCGCAGCGACCAGCGCGTCGGACTCGCGGAGGACGGCTTCTTCGAGGCCACGCAGTTCTTCTTCGCTGTTACGCGACTCAGCCATCAGAACCCCAGGGAGGCGAAAGACGGAGTTCAGATCAGGTTCGGCGGTCAGGCGATGTTCTGCGGCGGCTGCACGGAAGGCTTCCACGTAAGCCGCTACCAGCGCATGGTCGTAGCCCGCTTCGGCTTTCTGGCTGCGTTCGAGGTTCAGCGTTACTTCGACGTGTCCGCGCCGCAGCTTTTCCTTCAGAATGCGGCGCAGCTGGATCTCGATGCCCTCAGTTCCCTGGGGCAGGCGCATGTGCAGATCGAGGAAACGGTGGTTCACGCTTTTCAGGCTGAGGGAGAATCCCAGAGTCTCGGAAACGCGGCCGGCGATCCGGGCAAATCCTGTCATCGAGAATACGGGCTGTTTCGCTTCGGTCATCGTTGGGTCTTTCCCGTGAACGCGGGCTCACTGGCTGCGGGCAATTCTGATTCTTCCGGCAAGAGCGCGGCGTGCGATGCGGCGATTCCTGAGTGCCCCGCGTGATTTCCATTCTCCCCGATGTCCATGAACTGCAGGCGATAGAGCTTTTGATAAGTGGCCGAGGTTTGCAGGAGCTCTTCGTGAGAGCCCACGTCGGTGATCCTGCCGCTCTCGAGCACCACGATCCGGGTTGCGCGGCGCACGGTCGAGAGGCGGTGCGCGATGACGATGACCGTTCGCTCCGCCATCAGATTGGCGAGCGCCGCCTGGACCAGGGATTCGCTCTCCGCATCGAGGGCGGAAGTGGCCTCGTCCAGAATCAGAACCGGAGCATTCTTCAGGATGGCGCGGGCAATGGCCAGGCGCTGCCGCTCGCCGCCGGAGAGGCGGAATCCCTTCTCGCCGATGACGGTGTCGTATCCATCCGGCATTCTTTCGATGAAGTCGTGCGCAAGCGCAGCCTTCGCCGCATCCACCACGCGCGACAACGGAACATCCGGCTGTCCGTAGGCGATATTGTTGCGTACCGTGTCGTTAAAGAGGATCGTCTCCTGAGTCACTTTGCCGATTTGCGCGCGTAGCGACGAGAGGCTTGCCTGGCGCACGTCGCAGCCATCGATGAGGATGCGGCCCCCGGTGACGTCGAAGAAGCGCGGAATCAAATTTACGAGCGTCGACTTCCCTGCCCCGCTCGGCCCCACCAGCGCGACCACTTCGCCGCGGTTAATGGTGAGGTCGATGTCGTGCAATACGATGGGCGGACCGTCGAGCTGACCCTCGAGATACTGGAAGCTCACCTTCTCGAGGACGATCCTGTCCTTGAACCCTCTGAGCACGCGTGGATGCTTCGCTTCGACGACGTCGTCCTGATCGTCCATGAAGTCGAAAATCGCGGCCGAAGCTCCGGCCGCCTGCTGGAAGTTGTTGTAGTAGATCCCGAAGCGGCGGATGGGATCGTACATCTTGAAGAGCGCGACGATGAAGGCGAAGAAGATTCCGCCGGTCATTGCGCCGTGTCCGATCTGATTACGGCCCAGCAGCAACAGCAGCGCGATGGCGACGGCTCCGATGAAGTCCATCAGCGGCGAGGTCATCGCCTGGGCACGCACCGAACGGAGATTCGCACGGAACAGCTTGCGCGCGGCCTGGCGGAAGCGCAGCAGCTCCCAGAACTCCATATTGAAGGCCTTGACGATGCGATTGCCGGTAATGGTTTCGTGCAGGATGTTCTGGATATCGGCCAGCTTGTCCTGGCCGCGGCGTGTGGTCTGTCGCACATCGCGCCCGATGCGCCGAATCGATCCGGCGACGATGGGCAGAAAGATCAGCAGCACCCACGCCAGTTTGCCTCCCAGGGCGATCACGATCACGACCATGAACAATAACGTGCAGGCCTGCTGCAGAAAATCGGACAGAACCGAGGAAGTCGCGTACTGCACGCGCTCAATATCGTTGATGAGCGCCGAAAGCAGTGAGCCGGTGGTGTGTTTCTGGAAGAACGCGACGGAACGGCGCAGGATCGCCTCGTAGAGGTCGTCGCGCATGTCGGTGATCATGCCGAAGCCGGCATAATTCGCCAGGTAAGTTCCTATGTAGTCGCAGATTCCCTTGAGCAGCGTCGCCGCGACGAAGGCAAACGCGATGCTCGACCAGTCATTGTGAATCCAGTGAGGGACGAGCAGGCCGGGACGGATGTTGATATGCCAACGGGCGCCCAGTTCGCCGAGCAGCGGAGTCTGCTTGGCGCCGCTTGCTACTTTGGGATTGAGCACATTGTCGAAGATGGGGCCGATGAGCAGAACGCGGAATGCGTCCATGAGACCGACGCCGGCAGCCAGGACGACGGCCGAGAGAGCCTGCAGCCAGTAGCGGCGCGCATAGTACAGCAGGCGCCAGAAACGTTTCATGCTCGGGCGGCTCCCGGTCGGGGAAAGCAATGCATTTCATTATTTTACCGCCTGATACGCGCCGCGCCACGAACCGATGACGAACTGCGGTAACGTGACGGAACATAGTCCGGCACTCGTTACAATGCGGGTATATGGGTTCGTCCTCTTCCGGCTGCGCCGAAGATCGAGCGTACAAATCAAGTTGATCATTCTTATGGATGGAGTTGCTGACCGGATGGCGGTGGATCGGAGACCAGAGCAAAAAGGTCCGAAGAGACAGAGCGCCCAACCGCCAAAACCGTCGCGCCTCCTGATCACCGTTGGCATTGCCCTCATCACCGCTGGCGGTTCGGCATGGTTGATCTTGCGGTCGTCGGCCATTCGTTGCGACTCGCTGGCGCCATTGACGGTTCTCGCGACGCTGGCTGCGTTTCTGATTTCGATCTGCTTTCGCCAGATGGGACGCTTTCCGGATCGCCGCAGCCGGATGTTTCTCCTGGCTTGCCTGCTGGTTGCTGCCGCTACGTTGTTTGCGGATTTTCGGTTCGTGCGGCAGTATCGCGACTTCTGCGATCAGCTGCAGCAGGAGATTCGGCAGGCGCCGCCCCAACGCTAGGGACTGTGGGGAATTTCTGCCTGGCGTCCGCCGATGGGTGACGTTTCATCCAGGAATCCCTTCACGGCTGGGCCGATCTGCGTTGCACACTGCCCGGGCGCCAGATGGCCGCATCCGTCAAAAACCTCAAATTCCGACTGGGGCACATCGCGGTGCATCTGCTCGCCGACGGTCACCGGAATCAGGTGGTCCTGCCTGCCCCAGACGATGAGCATCGGCATCTTGAGCGCGCCGAGTTTGCCATCCAGCAGACCCACCTGGGTCAGCATGGAGTTCATGTTCCGCTTGACCACCCAGCCGTGCTTGCCTACGAAACGGAAGACGTCGCGCTCGATGAAGCCAGGGATGTGGGGCGCGGGACCCGGCATGAGCAGGTCGTCCAGCGCTCGGAGCTTCGACGGAGTGTCGGGCTCGAAGAGCGCCGTATCCCAGGTGAGCGAAAATGTGGTGCCCGCGCTGTCGAAGACCATCAGCCTGCGGATGCGTTGCGGTTCGTCGAGGGCGACGCGCATGGCGATCCAGCCGCCCATCGACCAGCCAGCCAGGTCGGTGCGCGCAAGACGCCGGTTATCGAGGAAGGCTTCCACGGCGGCAGATTCCTCGGCGATGGAGTACGTCGCATTGGGCGGCCAGTCGGAGCGGCCGTAGCCTGGCAAATCCAATGCGTAGACGCGATGATGATCGCGAACCAGCTGTGGCATCAGGTTGGCCCAGTCTTCGGCGCGCGAGCCCAGGCCGTGGACCAGCACCACAGGAGAACCCGATCCACCAGCATAATAGTGAACGCGGACGCGAGGTGCTCCGGCGAAGGGGATCTCGGTGTAGTCGCTGTGAATGCCATCAAGAAAAAGCCGGGTCTGGGTCACGGCCAGCAGCATTGTCAGCGGCCGGACAAATGCAAATATGACGACGCCCACCAGCAGAGTGAGCACGCCGAGCAACGCCCATCGCATCGCGCGCCACACCGGACGTCGTTTGCTTCTCTGCGGCGGCGTTGCAGTGGTTGCCATTCTTCGCTCGATCCACGGCCCTTCTCAGGATGTCATGCGCAGGGCTTTGCGGATGACTTCGACAGTCAATGGCGTCAAGCCGTCCAGCTCGTCAGCGGTCGCCCAGCGCCCTTCGAGGGCGTCAGTCGCGCAGGCGAGCTCTTCGTTCGTGCCTGGGCCGCTCACGATACGGCACAGAAAATCGATGAGCACGTAGTGATAGCGTACGCGACCTTCGGCATCGCGGGAGATGCGGTCGAAGGCCTGCACCACGTCGATGGGTTCGACGACCAGTCCTGTCTCTTCGAGGACTTCGCGGCAGATGGCTTCTTCGAGGGTTTCGCCTAATTCAACGGCACCGCCGGGGAGAGACCACTCGCCTTTGAGGGGTTGCTGCGCGCGCCGGATCAGCAGGACGCGACCTTCGCGAACGACCACCGCGCCGACCCCGGCGATCGGGGCGTCAGGATACTCACGCCTCACAGGTACCTGCGTTCCAACTTTTCATGCCTGTTCCGGCCTACAGCTTGATCGGCTTCCCGTATTCGCCGTCGAAGACCGTACGCGCCATGCTGAAACGGCCGCCGTTGAACTTATCAGGCCCCTTGAGATGGCCGATTGTCAGCAGCGCGACGACCTCGTAGCTGATAGGCAGATTCAGCGCGTCGCAGACCTTGTCCGCCTCGTAGCCTTCCATGGGAGCGGTGTCGTAGCCGAGCGCTTCGGCCATGAGCATCATGCCGGAGAAGGCAAGCATCACGTGACGGTTGAGCCAGGCGGTCAGATTGGGATGGTTGAGGAGATAATCGGGGATCGACGCGCGGGCCTGTTCGGCATAATTTTCGGTCATGCCGGCATCGCGCCCCATGCGAATCATCTCTTCCATGTCCGAGCGCCAGCCATCTTTGTCTCCGCAGGCCACGATGACGACAGAGGCTTCTTCGACCTTTGCCTGGTTAAAGCTGGCCGCTCTGAGTCGCCGACGCTGTTCCGGCGTGCGCACAACGACGAAGCGCCACGGCTGCAGGTTGTAGCCGCTTGGCATTTTCAGCCCCGCTTCCAGGATTGCCTTCAGATCGTCGTCGGGGATGGGCGCGCCGTCAAAACTCGGCGTCGCTCTGCGCTGTTCGATCACTTCACTCAGAGGTTTTTCCGTTCGACTTGCCATGCGGAGGTCTGTCCTGGCTGCTTTCCGTGGTTGATGAGGGAGCTAACTGCGTTGTCCGGGTGGGGGAACGGAGTTCTGAATCTGGTCCATGGGGAGTTCCAAAGCAAAGGGGTTCTGGTTTCCGGGCGTCGCCGCATAGACCCATAGCCCGTGAAAAGCGCCTTGCAGTTCGGGATGCTGCTGAAGGAGCGCCCGCATCACGGCGGTCACCTGAGCGCGCGCGGCAACCACGTCCTGATTCGGTGTAGCGCTGTAGGTGATGACCAGATCGAGCTGATCGGAAAGCTCGCCGGTGTGCAGGCTGGTGATCTCAAAGCTTTGTGCCCCGGCGCTGATGCGCATCGGGTCTGCCCCGGGCAGGTTATCCGGGCGCGCCTGTTCTGCTTCGCGCTGCAGCTTCTGGAGGTTGGGGCTGGAGAGAAAATCCACCGGGTTGAGGAGGTACTGCGCCGTCTGATAGTAGAACCAGGCGTCCCACAGTTGCTTCTTCGCCGCGTATTCGCGCGCCTGCCGCCAGAACCAGATGCCGTCGTGGCCGCCCATGGTCATTGGCCGGGTAAAGAAACCCGCCAGCTTCCAGATGGGGCTGCCGGCAGGATCGTTCTGCAGGACGAGCGAAACCTGCTGGGGCTGCTTGACGCCGGTGGCATGCAGGATGGCCAGCGCATATTTGCCGGGCGGAAGGCCTGGAATCGTGATTTCCACAGTGAGAGGCGATCCGGCCACGCCGCAAAAAAACTGCGTTTCAGCAGCGGCTTTCAGGTCGCTTGCGTCCAGAAGATATAACCCGTCAACGGTCAGGGTGGAGTGCTGGATGGCCAAATCGATGGACTGGATCGATCCGGCAATGCCATCGAACTGTGCCGCCACAGCGGAGACGGTCTGTGCCCGGACAGCGGCGGCGTTGCCCGACTGCACGTTCGCTGCGAGCATCTGCGCCGACTGTTCGAGAACGGTCCGTTGACCGGCGGTCATCTGGGACTGCGTCACGCAGGAGACGCCGAAGGCGGGCAGGGCCATTCCAAAGGGCAGGAGTACCGGGGCTATAACCCGGAATTTGGACCAAATTTTGGCCCCATCGATCAATAAGCGGCAACGCATCAGAAGACTTCCCTTCAATTCGCCTGTGAGCGAATTCGAATCACTGCTAGTCTAGTACACAGGGGCAGGGGTTTCCGGAGTACGGGTGGCCTGCCGATCCTAAGACTTCGATGCGGTTTTCACACCATACACGATGCCTGGCATGGGCGGGCGCTGCCTTTTTCGCAGGATTGTGTCATTCCCAGGTCATGCAGGCCCAGGTCATGCAGACGCCGGGAACGATGCCGGATGGGCGGCAGATCCACTTTCCGGGAGCGATGCCGCGCCCCGGCGATAGAAGGCCAACGTCATTAATCCCCCAGGGGGTACCACCCACCGCCCCAACCCAGCCGGGAGCTGCTTCCAACGCTTTGAAGACGCCGGTTGCCCCTGCGGGAAATACCGCGTCCGCGCTGCCGCCGTCTCTTCCGCCCTCTCTTCAGGACAAGCCTGCGCAGCCTGCACGCGTCACCCTGAGCGGCGGAACGCTGGCCGTGGATGCGAATAATTCCAGTTTGTCGAAGATTCTCGACGACCTTGCGTCTTCCAGTGGCATGACCGTCGACGGCCTGGGCGCACAGGACCAGCGGGTCTTCGGAGTTTACGGTCCCGGCAATCCACGCGACGTTCTCTCCTCGCTGCTGGACGGGGCCGGCTATAACTTCCTGATGGTTGGCACGACAGAAACAGGAACTCCGCGCGAAGTCGTATTGACGGCCCGCAGCAATGCGCCGCTTTCCGCGACGCCCAACAGCGGACCCTCAACGCCGGAGCCGGAAGACGAGGAACCGCCGCCAATTAATAATCCCGCCGAAGATGCGAACCCTCCGGCTCGTCCGCCCAGCACGATGCCCAACGGGCAGCCGAGGTCTCCGGCCGAAATGCTGCAGGAGATGCAGCGGATTCGTCAGCAGCAACAGCAGCCGCAGCAACAGCCGCAATCGCCTCAATAGCAGGTCCTTTCCGCAATCTCGTTTTCCTCAGTCTGGTTGGGCTTGACGGCATCATTCCTGGTGCAAAATCGCGGAAATTCCATGACTCTCGTAATGCCTCTTTCGGGGTCGACTGCCCCATTCGTGGTCTGGTCCTTCGGAAAATACCCGTTTATCTTCTAGATACCTCCCCTGAGGTAAAAGGGCTCCCGCTATGCGCACACGCAGTACTGCAGGTTTCCTGGCCATCACATCTGGCCTTGTTGCTACTTTTCTGTCTGGTTCTCTCGTCGTGGGATGTGGTCTCGCCAACACTCCCGTTCAGGTCGGCACATCGCTTTCCGGCAATTGGTCGTTTGCACCCAGCACCTCCGCCGTAATTATTTTGAACCTCGGCTTCACGCAGGGCGCGTATGAGACGGTCAGTGCTGTGGCACGCCTGACTGGGGCATCCTGCGTCAGCCCGACCACCGACATTCTGCTGACGGGCTCGGTTGGCGGCACCAACCAGATGCTGCTGATCTCGTCGCCTTTCAACGGCACGACCCTGACGCTGAAGGGGCAAGTCACCCCGGATGGCAAGGAAATCGCCAACGCGAGCTGGAGCTTCGCCGGCGGGAATTGCTCCACAATCGGCACAGCCGACGTGACGGCAACGGACTACTCGGAGATCAGCGGCACCTACACCGGGAATTTCGCAGACACCGACGGCAATCAGCTTCCGGTCTCGGCGTTTCTTGAGCAGACCACCCAGCCCGATCAGAATGGGCAGTTTTCTCTCTCTGGGACGGCCACGTTCCCCAACAACACCTGCTTCTCGGAGCAGCCGACGCTCACCACCTCGCTTGTCACAGGCAGCAGTTTGTCGATGACTTACAGCGATCCTGGCAGCGGAGCGGTGCTCACCGCGTCGGGCACGTTCAACAGCGCAGCCACGCAACTGACGATCGCGAACTGGTCGATCTCCGGCGGTTACTGCAATGGGGATTCGGGAACCGGCCTGCTGACCGAACAGTAAGCTGGAAAATCCTCGCGCCCGGCCGCTCGTTTCGAACCGCGTCATTTCGATTCGGGGAGCGGCCGGGGCCAGCGCGCTTCGATCATGGTGGAGATTCCGCCGCGCGGCCGGAAGTCGCCTTTCACCACCGCCCACACCGGATCGCAGGCGCGGACTACGTCTTCCAGAATGCGGTTGACGGCGTTCTCCTGGAAAATACCCAGGTTTCGATAGCAGAAGAGATATTCCTTCCAGGACTTCAGCTCCAGGCACTGCTGGCGCGGCATGTAGCGCAGGGTGATCGTGCCGAAATCCGGCAGACCGGTCTTCGGACAGACCGAGGTAAACTCGGGATCGTCAATGACAATTTCATAGCCGGGAAACTGGTTGCGCCATGTCTCGATCAGGGGGAAATCGAAGTCGAGCCCGGCCTGGGCGTGCTCGTCGGTGTAACGGGGTGCTATTGCCATGTCCTGATTTTAGGGCACGGTCCGCAATGCCTTAAGCGGCCGCAGCATCTTTGACCGTGTGACCGCGAAGTGAATCGTCCGGTGCGCGCAGGGTATTTCCCATTTTCCGAACCCTAAAGCGTGCGATGTGTGTCTTATATACTGGCTCACGGTTTTACTGAATGGCAAACAAGCAGACAAGGTCACGAACGGCTCGTGTCTGGACCATCACAGCCTTCGCACTCATACTTATTTTTTACGCCGTGCACCTCATGACGCGGGGGAGTCTGCCCATCCGTGTCGCTGCCGCGACCATCGGCGATTTGAGGAGCACAGTGGCGACGAACGGCAAGGTCGAGCCGCAGCCACAGGTGAATTTTGAGGCGCACGCTCCTTTCTCGGGGATCATTCAGACCGTCGATGCGCATGAGGGCGACAAAGTCCCGGCCGGCAAGCTGCTGGTCGCGATGGACGATACGGAAGCGCGGGCGCGTGTGGCCACCGCTCTGGCTGCGCTGAAAGGCGCGCAGGCGGCGGACCAGGCCGCGCAACGCGGGGGAACCCAGGAAGAGCGCATTTCGCTGACGGGCGATTTACAAAAGGCCCAGATCGATCGTGACCAGGCCCAACACGATCTGGAGGCTCTCCAAAAGCTGCAAGGGTCGGGGGCGGCATCCCCCAGCGAAGTGAGCGCGGCGCAGACGCGGCTGGCAGCGGACAACAGCTCCCTGCAGGTGCTTCAACAGCGTCGAACGGCACGTTACGACTCGGCTGATCTTGCCCACACCAGGGCCACGCTGGACGATGCGCAGGCCGCATACGACGCGGCGGTCGATGCGCTGCACCACGCGGTTGTCCATGCGCCCTTCACCGGAACCGTCTATTCTTTGCCCGTTTCGCGAACCGAGTATGTGAACCAGGGAGATCGCCTTCTTTCGATGGCGGACCTCTCGAAGTTGCAGGTGCTCGCCTATTTTGACGAGCCCGAAATCGGGAAGCTGAGTGTCGGGCAGCCGGTGACCATTCTGTGGGATGCCCGGCCTGATGAGCAGTGGCGCGGAGTGATCAGCCGCCTGCCTTCGACGATCATCACGTATGGAACGTCGCGCAATGTAGGAGAGGTTATCGTCTCCATTACAGATGCCGACGGCGCCCTGCTGCCGGACACCAATGTTCGCGTGACCGTGACCACCGCGAGTGAATCCAATGTGTTGATCGTGCCGCGCGACGCAGTGCACTTCGAGCAGGATTCAAGCTTCGTCTACAGGAAGGAGGGCGATTCCCTGCACCGCGTGAAGGTAGCGGTCGGCAAACTGAATCTTACGAGCGTGGAAATTACCAGCGGTCTCAAGTCGGGCGACATCGTGGCCCTCGGAACTACCAATGCCCAGCCACTGAGTGACGGTGTTCCTGTCAAAGTAATCCAGTAGGGGGAAGTTTTGCGGAAACGAATTCTGCTGCCGGCAAGTCTGCTTCTTCTTTCCGCGGGGTTGTTGGCGCTGCCGGCTATCGCCGCCCCGCCGGTCCGCCAGGATCTGGTCTGGCAGGATTTGGAGCGAGGCCGCGCCGACGAGGCGCTTCAGAACATAGCGAAACTCCTGGCTCAGAATCCCAAAGACCCCGAAGCCCATAATCTCCGCTGCCGCGTTTACTACCAGGAGGAGCAGTGGGACCAGGCGATTGCCGACTGCGAGGCCGCGGTTCAGCTTGCGCCAGGCAACAGCAACTTCCATCTGTGGCTGGGTCGCGCGTATGGACAAAAGGCCGCCCACGCATCGATCGTTTCCGGCTATCCGCTGGCGCGCAAGGTGCATGCTGAATTCGAGCGGGTGGTCCAGCTCGATCCGAACAACGCCGAAGCCCTGGCCGATCTTGGCGAGTTCGACGTGATGGCTCCGGCGGTGGTCGGCGGAGGCGTGACCCACGCTGAGGCGATCGTGCAGCAACTGCGCGGCGTAGATCCGGCCGGTGCGCTTGTCCTCCAGGCGCGGATCGCCGAATCGAAGAAGGACTATGCTTCCGCCGAAGCGGCTTTCAAGAGCGCAATCCAGCAGTCGTCCTATCCGGCGGACGCGTGGATGGACCTGGCTGCGTTTTACCGCCGGCGTGGCCGGCTCGACGAGATGGTGACGGCGGCGCATACCGGAGCGTCGCTCGATCCAAACCATAGTCCTGCGCTGGTGGATGGAGCCAGCAATCTGGCATTGGCTGGCCGCGAACCGCAAACCGCCATCCAGTGGCTCCAGCAGTATCTGGACTCGAATGCTCAGTCGGAAATCGCACCGGCCTTTGTCGTGCGCGCACAGCTCGCACATCTGTTGCAGAACCTGGGCGACATCGAGGCGGCGCAACAACAGCTGGCGGTAGTTCACGCGCTGGCTTCCGCTTATCGTATTCCCCCGGTCGTCAACGCATCCGCCAGAACGGGTCTGTAAACTCGAAACGATGCGAGAGCCGAGGCCGGTCCGAATCAAGATGCGCGAGACAATCCCGGGATTCGCAGCGACTTTGGTGGTCCTGATGCCGTTGGCCGCCGGAGCGCAGATTTCTCTCTCGACGGCGGTCGATATGGCGGAGAAGAACAGTCCGTCGGTGCGCGCAGCCGCGGCGAATGTGCAGAAGGCGACTGCGGCATGGCAGGAAACGAAGGATGCATACATTCCCAATTTTGTGATGGGCGCCAACCCCGGCTACGTCTATGGCTATCCCCTGGGCTATCCTTCGCTGTTCGAGGCAACTTCGCAGTCGCTTCTTTACTCGTCGTCGCAGCGCGACTACATCCGAGCCGCGCACAAAGGCGTGGAGAGCGCGACCCTGAGCCTGAAGGACACGCAGCAACAAGTGGCGCTCGACATCGCACTGGATTATGTGGAGCTGGATCATGATCTGAAAGAGATCGCGGCGCTCGAGGAGGAGAATGGCTACGCGGAATCCCTGGTGCGGATCGAACAGGACCGAGTGCAGGCGGGGATTGACCCTCGCATCAGCGAGTTGCAGGCGGAGCTGACGGCGGCCCAGATCGATGAGAAACGAATTCATCTTGAGAACGATGCCGATGCGATGCGCCAGAAGATCGCGCACCTGACCGGCCTCCCCGCGACTGGACTGACAACGCTCAGTTCCAGCATTCCGCCAGCGCCCTCGGTCAGCGCGTTAGAGAATATCGACGCTCAGACAGCGCCGAACAGCCCGGGAGTTTCGGCTGCATATGCGAACGCAAAGTCGAAGCTGTATACCGCGTTTGGCGACTCGCGGCAGAATTACCGGCCGCTGGTCACGTTCGGCGCGCAATACAGCCTGTTTGAGAAGTTTGCCAACTACACGCAGTACTACCCAAGCGGCCTCCAGTACAACAACGCCGCGCTCGGTGTCGTCGTCACATTTCCATTTTTCGACTTTACGCGCCGGGCGAAGGCTCGGGAGTCCGCGGCGGATGCGGCTCATGCGCGGGCCGACGCCGATGCATCACTGAATATTCTGAGCGAGCAGACGTCCGCGATGCGCGGCTCAGTTCGCGAACTCGGCGCGCAACAGCGGATGGCGCAGGTGCAGAGCGAGCTGGCGCAGGAACAGCTGAAAACCATCGAGACGGAATTGATCAGTGGGACGGGGACTCCGAATGCTCCGCCCGTGCCGCCGACCCAGGCGCAGAGAGCGCACATTGAGGAGCGGCAGCGCTTTGAAGAGGTGCTCGACGCAAACTTCTCTCTGATGAAGGTTGAACTGAACCTGCTGCGTGTCACCGGCCAGATCGACGGGTGGGTGCGGTCCTCGCTTCAATGACCCAGCTCCCAGCCTCTCTTATTGCTATCTCCTCTGGTCCGCCCGTCAATTTATGGGCAACAGCGTCGATGACAACTTTGTCGTAAATAAGAACGGGAAGAGAATTTTCCTTCGTAGTACTGAGCAGGGAGCACCCGGCTCGGGATCGTCTGCAGCCTGCACAAAATTAATGTTGCGTAATCGCCAGGATGTGGAATAAGATTCGCCAATCCTTTCCGCCGGAAAGAAAGCTGCCGGCGAAGCAGCAGAATAAACCTCATGTTCGGTGTGGCGGGCACTCATCCAGGGCCCCCGACGCGGCACTTACCCATGGGATCGAGGATGGTCAGGTCGGCAGCTGAACCTGTCCGGGGTGGGTCTGTGTATGAGAGGTTTGCAGCATCAGGCCACTGTTGGGCAATCTGTTGGAGCAACCAGGGCTGTTCCGGTTTCGGCATCGGGCCTTTTCTGTAACGCCTGCAAAACGGTTGCCGGCTCGGTTGCAGATGCAGTTAGTCGTTGGCCATAGCTGGCGCCTTCGTCAAACTTCCAAAACGAAGGCGAGGAGGAACAATGGGAACATCATTGGGCGCAGTGCCACCGGCGGCGGAGCCTCGCAAAGGTTGGTTGAGACGGAACTGGAAATGGTTTGTCCCCGCAGCCGGCCTTTTCATCTTCGTTGTGATTGTGGCGGGTGTCGGGGGCTTGTTCGCCATTATCGAGGGCTCGATTAAGCAGAGCGGCGTCTACACCCAGGCATTGGCGCAGGCGAAGGCGAACCCTCAGGTGACCGACAAGACAGGTCAACCGGTGACGCCGGGATGGTTCGTCTCGGGGAGTATCAATGTCAACGGTGACTCCGGCGACGCCAACATTTCCTTTCCGGTCTCCGGTCCAAAAGGAAAAGGCAGGATTTACGCAGTCGCGCAGAAGGGCGCGGGGGTCTGGCAATTCGAGACTCTGCAGTTCGGAGCAGATGGTCAGACAGACCGGATCGATTTACTCCAGGCTCAGACAGCGGCACAAACTGCGGCACCGGCGCTCACTCAGTCCGCCGCATCCGACGCCACACCTGCAGCTGATGCAACTGCGTCTTCTGCCGATCCGGTCGCTGCTGCTACTCCGTCTTCTGCCGAGCCTGCGGCGGATCCAGCTGCGGCGCCGGCTACCCCAGCGGGCGTGATTGCCAGCGCGCAGTTCAGCAACGACCCAAATCTGCGCTGTGACCTGCTCGAGGTGAAGCGGGTAAGCGGAAACGCGCTGCTGGTGCGCTGGAGACTAATCAACACCGGCGCGAAAGGGATTGCCTACGATTTCGATTGGCCGCAGCTTTACTACACCGATCCCGCCGAAAATAAGAAATATGCCTTCCTGACGGATTCCTCCGGCGCCCGGGTTCTGGATATGTGGTACGGAACCCTCGGTCCCGCCGAACAGCGGTTGCAGTGGGCCAAGTTCCCAGCGCCACCTGTGACTTCAAAGAAAATCACGGTCTACATTCCGAAGTTCATGCCCTTTGAAGATGTGCCGGTAGGGTGAGGAGTCAAGTGTGACGCGCAATAGAACGGGACGGGCGTTGCTGCTCTGTGCCTCCGTTGCAGCCGCAGTCTGCCTGCGGCCAGCGGCGGAGGCGCAGAAATACAAGCTCGAAGACCCTGTCCCTCCGGGAGCAACGGGGAAGGTGACGACCCTCCAGGGACAGGTTACGCAGCTCGTGGGCCTGAGCCTGGCGGTAGGTGGGAAGGTCGATTCGCTCGATGCCGCGCTCAAAGATCTGGGAGCGCGCACCACGGATACCGAAATTCGAATAGACCTTGCCAGCGATGTCATGTTCGATTTCGATAAGGTCGACCTCCGCTCCACGGCGATTCCCAGCCTCCAGAAGGTGGTGACCGTGATGCGTTCGTATCCCGCCAGGCCCTGCACGATTGGCGGCCACACCGACGGCAAGGGCGACAAGGCATACAACCAGAAGCTCTCCGAGCGCCGGGCAGATTCGGTAAAGACCTGGCTGGTTGCCCACGGAGCCTCGAATCCGATAACCGCACGCGGCTTCGGCGACACCAAACCAATTGCGCCAGACAAGAAACCCAATGGCAGCGACGACCCCGAAGGCCGCCAAAAGAATCGGCGCGTCGAAATTACCCTGCACAAGAGCTAAGGGTTGGTCCCTTTTTATGTGTGGACCTCTAAAAGACGGCGAGATCTTGCGCGCAAGGACGGCGACCGGAATGTTGTTCGCTGATGGCTGAGCATTGTTGTTGAGTGGTAAACTGATCAGAGTGCCTATGCCCCTTAAAACGCTATTTCTGAACCCTCCTTCGTTTGAGAATTTTGATGGTGGCGCGAGTTCCCGCTGGCCCGCTACCCGTGAAATCGAGTCCTACTGGTACCCGGTTTGGCTTGCCTATCCAGCGGGGATGCTGGAGGGCTCGCGCCTGCTTGATGCCAATCCGCACCACATCTCCTGGCTGAAGGTCGTGGAAATCCTGAAGGACTACGAGTTTCTGGTGCTGTTCACCAGCACCATCGCCTGGAGCGGCGATCAGCGCTGGGCAGAGAAGATTCGCGACACCTATCCGAAGCTGAAAATCTGCTTCGTGGGTCCGCCCGTCACTACCGACCCCGATCAAGCCCTGAATGAATGCCATGCGATCGATTTCATCTGCCGCCGCGAGTTCGACTATTCCGTGGTCGATTTTGCCAATGGCAAGCCGCTCGACCAGATCCTCGGCATCAGCTATCGCAAAAACGGCCAGGTGGTGCACAATCCCGATCGTCCGCAGATCGAAGACCTCGACGCTCTGCCCTGGGTGACCGACATTTACAAGCGCGACCTCGACGTTACCAAATACAACGTTCCCTTCCTGCTTCATCCCTTCGTCTCGCTCTACTCCACACGCGGATGCCCGGCGCAGTGCACCTTCTGCCTGTGGCCGCAAACGCTGAGCGGGCATGCCTGGCGCAAGCGCTCCACCGACGATGTGGCCGCCGAGATGTCTCACGTGAAGGAAAAGTGGCCTGCGGTGAAGGAATTCTTCTTCGACGACGACACCTTTAACATCCAGAAGGCGCGCACCATCGAGCTTTGTGCGAAGCTGAAGCCGCTGAAGCTCACCTGGTCCTCAACGTCGCGCGTCACCACTGACTACGACACATTGAAGGCCATGCGCGACGCCGGCTGCCGATTGCTGATCGTCGGATTCGAGTCGGGCGACCCGCAAATTCTGAAGAACATCAAGAAAGGCGCCACCGTCGAGCGCGCCCGCGACTTTGCCCGCGACTGCCACAAGCTGGGCCTCACCATCCACGGCGACTTCATTCTCGGCCTGCCTGGCGAGACGAAAGACTCCATCCGCAACACGATCAACTTCGCCAAGCAACTGGACGTGGAAACCATCCAGGTCTCGGTCGCCCACGCCTTCCCGGGTACGGAGCTCTTCGAGTACGCGCGGGTCAACGGGTTCATCACCAACGGCAACAAGATGACCGACGACCTCGGCCACCAGATCGCGCACATCGAGTATCCCGGTCTGCCCGCCGACTACGTAATGGAGATGGTGCACCGTTTCTACGACGAGTACTTCTTCCGCCCCAAAGCGGCGTGGCGCGTGGTGAGCAAGGCGATTGCGAACGGCGATCTGAAGCGGCTCTATCAGGAATCGAGGTCGTTCCTGAAAGTGCGTTCGCAGCGCAGCAAAATGGTGCGTGAAGCGCGGACGCAGAAGACCGCCGAAGCCGCGAGCGCGTAAACTTAGTTTTCCCATTGTTTCGGCGGCTGGGCCCAGGCCTGGCCGCTTTTGTCTTCCCGAGATTGTCTTGCCGAGACTCTGCCGCGTGACTCACTCCACGATGACATTCCGCCGCTACCTGGTGCTGGGCGTCATCACCATCACCGCTTCGTGTGGAGACACGTTTCTCTCGCGCGGAATGAAATCCCTGGGACCGGTTTCCCTCGCCCATCCCACCGCTTTGATTCACGCCATCTTTTCGCCCTGGGTTGCGTCAGGCATCGTGCTGCTCATCGGTTTTTTCGCGTCGTACCTGACCGCGCTCTCGTGGGCCGATCTCACCTATGTGCTGCCGGCAAGCTCTCTGGGCTACGTCATCATGACGCTGCTGGCCCGTTTCTGGCTGCACGAAAAGGTGTCGCCGTTGCGCTGGTTGGGCGTGGTTTTTATCACCGCCGGTGTGGGGTTCGTGACACGCGGGCCGTCGTATACCGACCATGGCAGTCACACCGCCCCAGTTCGCGCCGAAGGACTGGCCGCCGTCGAGCCTGCAATTGAAGAGGTTCGCCAGTGACCCATCCCAACGCTATCCTTGCGACTGCGGCCATGATCGGAAGCATCGTGCTGTGGGCGACGGCCGGCGACATCCTTACGGCTTCCGCGATGCGCCAGCTTGGCGATCTCGATGTGATTCGTGAGCGATCCGGCATTTGGGGCGCCGCAGTCGCAGTCGTTACCAACGGCCGATTCGGCCTGGGCGTCGTCTGCCTCGCGCTCAGTTTCTTCTCACTGCTCTTCGCCTTCAGCCACCGAGACCTCAGCCTCATCGGCCCCGCCGCGACTTCTCTCACCTTCGTGACGAATGCGCTCGCGGCAAAATTCTTCCTGCACGAGAACGTGGATCACCGGCGCTGGACCGCCGCGATCTTCGTTTGCGTGGGCGTGGCGCTGCTGGCGTTCTGAGCGAATCTCAAGGCAGGATGGATACCTCAGGGGATTTCCAAGGCGTTGGTGGCGGCGGGTGGGATCGAACCATCGACCTTGGGGTTATGAAGAGGTCAGGAATCCATAAGTGATTTATAATCAGTCGTATCAAGGTCGATTTTCGCCCTTCCAGACAGTATTTGGCAGCTTAATGACAGTCGATTCTGCACTATAGAAGGTGCAGGGTTTGTCAGCTTATCCGCTAGTCTGCGGGGAAAGAACTCGCAGCGTTTCTCCGCGTCTCGGTACGCTTGATCTACAAAGCCATCGAAACCCCGACAGCCTGCCCCCGTCATTCGCATGGGCACCTCGATCCGGATCGATCCGGTTCACGCTGCGAAATAGCTCCGAGCGCGTCAAGGAACCTGCTGGGAGTCCGGGAAGTTGACTTGGTCAAACAGCCTTCGAACCGTTTCCTCCGCAAATCGCTTCGCCGCTAGCACCCTGCCCGCAACCTCCACGCCGACCTCAGTTCGTTGCATCACGAGGTCAACTTCGTCTTGTTTGTCTACATGGAAGTTCGGCACGCGCCGGATGGTTGTGGTGCCGGGTCGGAAATAAAGTCGCAACTTGCTGTCTACTGGACCGAACTTTACCGAATATCTCTCAACCCGGATATCACAACTCCAGTCTGGGGTGTGAGTCGTATCGTACTCAGGAATCGTGTGACCAACGATCCTTTCGTCAGTGGAACGCGTGTAGTTCGGCTCCAGGGCGTCTGTATTGATTTTCAGTTGCTCGACAAGAGTGCGCCAGAAGTCCGGCGCTACTTTGCTGATCGAGAGGCCCTCCGCCGTTGTCCGTTCAGTCTCGTCAGCCTCTCTGCGCGCAGTTTCCGCTGCGGCATCTCTGTCCTTCTTAATCCAATCGGGAGTCTCCAGGTTTTCTGTGACAAGCTCCGCTTCTATCGCGAGGCTCTTCAGGATTCGGACAACGGCTTCGCCCATCTCCTTAGAGATCGGCGAAAAGCCGCCCTCCTTAGAGTCAATGAACGTCGGATGAAATTGAAGCTCTCTGGTTGGACCCGTAAGAATCGCGTCCCAGTTCGGCTGCGGGACTTTCAGTCCGCCTTTAGAGACCTCCATAAGCCAGAGCCACTTTCCGGAAAATTCTCCGGAAGTAGCGCGGATGCGCATGATCGCCACAAATACCTCACTTCTGGATGCAGCAGAAGGATACCAAACTCCCAAAGCTGGCCGCGTCATCGGCAAACCGGAAGTTTTGAGTCCGCCGTGTTTTCTTCTGTGATCGCTTGCGTGGGCGTGGCGCGACTGGTTTTCTGAGTGGCCAGAGACGCGAGGAACCCTGAGATTGGTATCTACTCAGGCGTCAGGCACTGCGGCGAGCGGATTTTCTGCGTTCGAGGTTCTTTCTTCGCCGCACACTAACAGCCATCATCATCGGGAAGTAACCGGCGAAGAATATGACCAGAGGCAGGCCGCCTATGGGATAGAGGCCGCGTCGGTGGGGAAGAGACTCTGCCCGGAGCAGCCACACGGTTAGGCGCTGCGCAAAAGCCGCGATGCCCCAGAAGAGCGCACCTGAAATCGCCGCAGCCGTCGCGAATGGCCACATCCGGCTCGCAAGGCCCCTGAGATCCTGCATGCACGGCTCCCCTGCGAGGCCAGTATACGGCCGTGAGGGACGTTTCTGAGCTCGGTTCGAAGCACGGTGTGAGCAGCGGAATGGGCCTGGACGTCGACGGATACTCGTATCCAGACCGGACCCGGATCGCATCACAACACATACGGAACCAGCGCTCGGATGCGGGCCCGGTAAGCAGGGTATTCCTCCGGAAAGCTTCTCATGAGAAGCTTCTCCTCCTGCCTCAGCTTGATCCAGAAGCCGACGAAGAACAGTGCCAACCCCGCGAACGCAACCAGACGGCCGGAGCCAATGGCCGTCCCGAGCCCCATCAGCAGATGGCCGGTGTAGATCGGATGCCGCACGAAAGCATACGGTCCCCGTTCCACCAGCTTGTGCCCTTGCTTCAATTCGACATCTCTGCTCCACTCGCTGCCCAGCGCCCTGCGCGACCATATGGACAACAGCAGCCCCAGCGCACAGATCGCAACCGCAACCCAGCCCGAAACGGCTGTCCGTCGTACCACCACTTTTCCAAACGGATATACGCAGATAACGATCAACAGGAAGTACCCCAGCCAGATTGGCATGCGGGCCAGCCTGCCACTCCAGTCCTGGCCCTCCGCAGTGGGCTTGACGGAGCGCGCGCTGATGTTCCAATACACGACAAGGAAAACCCAACAGCCAGGAATCAGTATTCCCGTCAGCATCGCCTGCATCCTCTCACCGCAGAACCGCGTTCGCAACCCAACAAGGCCGCGGACCTCGCTTCCGATTCACATGGAATGTAACTGTTGGTGGCGGCGGATGGGATCGAACCATCGACCTTGGGGTTATGAATCCCACGCTCTAACCATCTGAGCTACGCCGCCATGGAGAAAGGAACCAGTTCTCATCATACGAATCACGCCGTGACACGGTCAAACGCCTTCCGCC